>OFMT01000056.1_pt1 | contig 112731 bp, 87 predicted proteins | sample 1541891 | NCBI WGS metagenome assembly OFMT01 (sample SAMN04209230, study PRJEB22552) | human gut metagenome | biome: gut; material: feces | host: Homo sapiens | place: USA: Oklahoma | reverse complement strand
TGCCCCCAGCAGGGAGTGGGAATGAAAGTTAAGAACAAGCCTTGACACAGTTTAATTTACACCCCCTAATGAATGGTATGTTGATATATAATATACGAAGTTAAGACAAATGATAGTAAATGATATGTTTATTCAATAACAGATGTCGCTTCTTTCGACCAGTCTAGTTTTACTTTCTGTTTTCATTTCCCCGTAATGCTTCCATGAGCTGTTCTGGTGTACAGTCTTTTAATATCACCTTATTCTCTTTATCCAACAGGTAAATGGTTGGCATGGCTTTGAGCCCGTAAATCGTGCTCAAGCGGTTATCTGCTACGATGCGGAGCAGACTGAAGCCGGCTGGTATTGTCTGTTTGTCTAGCCATGCAGATATCTTGTGGCAGTTCTCGCAGTCAGGATCGTAGAAATATAAGATAACCTTCTTTTCCCGGTAATCGCTCAACTGATGAGGCTTGCCGTCTTCCTGCATAAAACTGATATTGGTAGCCTGTGTGCCAGGCAAGTTCTTTCTTGCCTGTTTCAGTTTAAATCCTATTCTTTCTTTCTCGGTTTCATCGAAGTATGGCGAATTAGCCATGTCTTCCAGAAATAGGGCATATACCCTGTCGTTGCGCATGGGCGACTCAGGGTTCTCATAATAATGCTCGATGAGGCTTTCAAACTTCTCTTTAGATGGTTTCTGCTGGTAAGCTTTGGCTGTAAAGGCTGCAATACCCTTCTGGACTATTTCCTGGTCGAAACGTGCCAGAATATCGATGAAGTTGACAAAGCCCTGTTCTGCCATCTCCTTGTTTGCCAGTTCCAGGGTATCGGAAAAGTTGAAGTTGTCCCAATAGTGCTCACTCAGGTATGTTGCGCGTTGCTCTACGCTGCGCAGACTGTCTGGCAGAGCAGGGTATGGGAAATTGTTCTGAGCCTTGGTTGGGGCTAAGGCTCCAACCAGCATGAAGAAACTGAGGAATATGAATCTTGCCATCATCTTTATATTGGAATTAATGATATTACTAACGGGTGCAAAATTACAAAATAAAATTGAAAGTGGCAAGGTTTTTTATATAAAAAAAGCCGCGGAACTATAGAAGGTGAGATCACCTCGGCAACTACAGTTCCAACGACCAGTCTAGTTTAATTTATTGGTTCCCGCATATTATTTGTATAGTAAATGATAATTATTTTATTACCTATTTCATTGATATTTGGGGGCATTTAAATTTTGAAACGATATGCGCCCCGATACAGATATATGAACTAAACTTTTCTAAGACTTACTACTTATAGGTGAATTCAAACTTCTTGGCCTTTCCTTGGTTGAAGTTATCAGCCTTCAGCCAGAAGCATCCCTTGTCATCTTTTTTGGCATTGCTGCGCACATTCCTCAACTTAAAGGTATATATATAGGTTCTTTCTCCTTCCTCCAGAAGAGTTCCTGAATTCCTCCTGATTACTTCAGCCTTATAGGTAAACCAGCTGCCTGTTTTGCAGTTGCCTTCCGTTTCGGCTTGAGTATCACCTATTTCTACCTTCCAGTCTTCTGGATTGATATCATTGGATGCGATTTTGAAATTCACAGGCAGCAGTCCGTCAGGATAATCCTTAGGAATGGTGATGGTGAAATCTCCTTCGCTGTTCAATGTTGCACTTATATTAACGGCATTTTTGAAGTCATAATTAGCCTCACTCACACTATAGAGATGGATGCTTCTGTTGAGTCCATGCACTTTGTCGATGAGGTGTATGATGCCCTCTCGCCACGTCTTGTCTATCTTGTCCAGCCTATAGGTGATGGTACCGGTACCGGTCTTTGAAGCTTTGTTATAAGTATAGTTGGTAACCACTGGGGCATCTGCAGTTGCGTATGTCAGATTCTCAGTCCATAAAGCCTCGAAATCGGTAGGTTGCTTCGTTTCGGCATCGCTACCCTTATAAGTGAACTGTACCGTCTGCTCAGTATTTTCACCTGTATTTACAGCCTTATAAGTACCTCCGACGATAGCCAGTTCGTAATTTCCATCAGTAACGCCCGGTACAATCTGTTCTACTCTAATCCAAGGGTTGTTTGCCGGTGCACTTTTCAATGCTACCTCAGAATTAGAATTGCCATAGCTCTTATCCAGCTTATCAATGATGATTTTATATTCATAATTACGCTTGATGGCGTATGGCTTATTATTGCTGTCCTGTAAGTAAATCAGGTAATAGAGGCCATCATGCCATAAAATCACTTTAGCAGGATCTGTTGGCAGATTGTGCTCTTCGAAAGCACCTGTCGGGTTGAACATCTGACCAACATCACCTTTCAGTCTTCGGGTGTTGATGGCTGGGGTAACATAATTTACCTTCCATTCCCACTCATCACCTCCTGTAGTAGGGTTGAATAACAGACTGTCTCTGTTGAAGGGAGCCAGCGTTCCGTAAGCCACACCATTGATGACTGTCATTTTAAAGTCGTTTATTATACCAGGATTTGCTTTCTTTACCGAATCGCTCCAGTTTGCAGAAATCTTCGCTCTGTCTCTGATGAGATGAATGATATAATCTTTCTTTTTGTTATCTGGTTTCAGATACTCTTTCAGTTCTTCTGGAGAGTCTTTCTTGATATATCCCCAATAGCGTATATAGGCAGCCTGGTTTTCACCATGTTCTGTTTCAAATGTAGTCATGAGCATATTCTCATGCATACCTACCCAATTTGCCTGGTTGCCCCAGTTGATGGTTTGGTATTGGCTTCCAGTGTTGGCAACCAGATGGATACGGGACGTTTGGTTTGGTATGGTTGCAAAGAAATTATGAGGTTCTGTGCTTCCATCCAGATGAATGTCTCCATTATCATGAATTGTACCATTATTGTCTCTTGTGAATCCTTTGATTTCTTTAAACTGTTTAACCTTGCCGAAACCTATAAACTGACCTTCATTATCAAAGCAGAAGAGTTTCATGCTGTCTTTCTGAATTCCTTCATTCATGAACACGGTGCTTCGGGTTACCTGTTGTTCGAAGTTGGGGATGGATACATTGAAACTGGCTGTGTAGTAACCTTCTTCGGTTTCGTCTTTAGAAGGTTCGCTGTCGGCTATACTGTCAGAACAGCCTGTCAACATTGCTGTTAACAGGACTGCTATGATTCCGATATATAATTTTATTTCTTTCATGTCATTTACCTTCTTTACTTTTCACCTTGTTTCTCTATCAGTCCTATTTCTCCCTGAGTCAGGTCGTGGACGCAGCGAACGTAGGTACCGTACTGCAGATTATTGCCGTTCCTTTCGGTCTTGTCTCCATCCAGCGTCCAATAGTATTCGCCTCTCAGCAGGTGTTTGCCTATAGCCTTATCTTCGTTGCCTAACTTATAGATTCTGTTGATTTCTTCCTTTGTAGGAAGTCGCCAACCTTTCAGTTCGAGACTCTCATTCTTATAAGTCGTAGCCTTTTCCTGATACTTTTTACAGTAATCTCTTGCAGCCTGATTATCCTTGGCGCTTTTTTCACCCTTTGCGGTTGATGCAAGGATGTAAGCAGGAGATACCGTATTGTCTGCAGATTTATTCTCATTGTTGACTACAGGTTTGGCTATGGTGTAATCTGTAGCATACTTGTTGCTGGAGAACTGTATCGTGTACAGATGATTCTTCTCTTCAAAATCATTTGTACCTTCGCTTCTTACATTCATTGAATAGACCGAAGGATACTTTCTTACGGCTATTTCCTGTTTTTTGTCTGCGTTTCTAACTTTGATGTTAAAATAGGAATATTGAATAGTACAGTATGATGGAGCTCCAGCATGTACGTCTATCCATCCTCTATAGCGATTTCCAGTAGACTCTTCGAAATTTGCCTTGATCTGTCCATCCTGTCCGGACTGCTTATTACCATATCTGTCAAAATAATAAGTAGTTGGATTCTCAATGTCACATTCATAAGATGCAAACCAACGTATCGTGTAATCTGTAAAATCATTGCTTTCACCACCTTTTATATCTATGGCAGTAGGAGATACCACCAGATAGCTTGCCCCATCCGCATTGACGTGGGTATCTTCACCTACGGTCCATTTGGTAATCGCCCATTGCAGATAGTCTTCCTTTCCGTTGTAATCAATATCTGTATTGATATCCAGATACTTGATGACTGCATTGACGGTATAGATATAGTTGCGCTCCAGCTTCTTTTCGCCTTGTGGATCACGCACAGGGATAACCAGATTCTTGATAATGGTTGTCTTTGCATCTGCACTTTCGAAGGTAACAGCTGCAACAAACTGTGGCATATCATCTTTCCCGTTCCATGTTGTGGAATAGCTGTAAGTTGTTATCTTATAAATATCATTACCATTTTCGTCTTTCTCTGCTGTAGCCTTATTCTCCTGAATATTTTTTTTGATATTCTGATCAGCAGGTTGATTGGCAAAGATAGCTGTATTGGTATTGTAATTGATGAACTTCCACATTACTTTTGTTATTTTGTAGTCCTTCACCGTAGAAGAGATGTTCAGCTTGATTTTGGCTGCCGCTCTCACCAGTTCTACCGGAATATCCTGTTCCGGATCTTGGGTGATGGTATACTTACCTTGGCTGCTCATCAGGAATTTCTTGTCGTTTACCATGGTAGCTGGCTTCCAGATGTCATCATCCTGTTGGGTACTGGCAAGGAGTTCTTTCAGATTCTTACCCTTGAGATTTTCCTTTGCATTGGCTACTGCATAGTAAGGATAAGTATTATTCACATCAAGATGGAGTGTCGATTTCCAGTCGCCCGAACCCAGTTCCTCTGCTTTGTTCTCTGCAGGGGTGTCGAACAGACTGTCTATTCTGCGTTCGCTGGATGTTGGTTCGAACATCTTAAAGTCAAGAGAAGACAGAGTTTTTTCATGAAGATTCTCTTCTTCCTTCACTCTTGTGGTCTGCAGGTCGTTGACCATGGGAGTCATGCTCAACTGTTGTGTAGCCGAACCGTTTTCCAGTTCGTCTTCAGCTGAGCATCCTGCCATGAGCCATCCTGCCGTAAGAGCCAAGATGCATTTTGCGAATCTTATGTCTATATATAACTTCTTCATGATGAATGTTATTTTCTGTTGTCTTTATAATACTTGTTCAAAGTGAATATCCTTACCGGCGAATTTGCCCTCTTTACATCCTTTATATTTGAAACCTGGATTCAGGACGAACTTATCGTTCGGATATTTGGTCAGGAACACCTGCGCCTTTACATTGTGTGGCTTTGCCAGATCCAGTCTGTTCTTTGGCACGACATAGAAGTAAAGCGTTTCCTTCTTACCACTTTGATTGATGATGAAATCCTCTATTTTGTAGGTTTTTCCTACCGGATTCTTGCCATCATTATTCTGTGTGATTTCGGGATTGTAGTAAGGCGTTTCTTCCGGATATTTGCCATCCTTATCGCATTGTACGAATCCGAACATCGGGTTGTCTGTCTGGAGAATCCAAGGCTTACCTTTGGTATCGATATCCTTGAGCGTAATCATCGGTCCTCGTTTTGGGAAACCGTAATATACCTTGTAGCCCCAGGCGGTCTGATCGCCGTCAGGAATAACCAGGTTGGTAGAGGCATCGATGAAATCGAATGTTCCTCCATCCTGCCATTCCTGAATAGATGGAGTAACGGTGAGCTTGCCCATCTGTCCGTTGAGGAAATAACCATAAACTACCAGTTCTCTGTTTCTGATGGCATTTCCTTCAGAAGGAATATTGAAGGTCTCGTGCTTCTCGGTTTTTCCTCCATCTAATGAATAGTAGATGGAGCCTCGGATGGCTTTGTTGGTCTCACGGAGATAACAGAGATTGTGAGAACCAATGCCTGCCTGTTTAAAAGCATCCAGATATTCCTGGGCAGACTGATTACTCTTTTTGATGAAACTCTCAGGATTATCCACTTCCTTGATTTCCTTGTTCTCTACACCTGCCAGTTTCAGAGCGTTTGATACGTAATCTGTACCTGCGTTGTCGTATTTCTGGCTGGTTACGTTCTGGTTGTAACCATTCTCGTTATATGTCGCTTCGTCGGGAAAAACATAGCTGGCAGTAGGAATGGTGTTTCCTTCTACCTCTATTTTTGTTACCTTTACCTGACTGGTATTGGCATCAGAACCCGATTTGCGGGCAAAGTAAAAATGGAGTTTCGAAACGGCGCGCACCAAAGGAATCCTGATACCTTTGGCTCCTTCTTCTGTATCAGCCACATGACTGTCTACAGAAATCTTGGTGATGGCACGGGAGATAGGGAGTCCCTTTCCGGCTGGCACTTCTTTTGTTTCTGCATTTCCGTCGCTATTGATACCGAAAGGTGAGGTAAAGCAGACTTCTTTCAGATCTTTGCGGGTTACAGAACTGAGGTCTTTGCCTTTTATCAGGTCCGGCATGTTGATGCTCTCAGAGTTTGCCAGGATGTAAAGGTCGATGTTCTTTACTTCTTGACCGCCAATCTTTCTCAGGAATCGGAGGCTCAGGGTATAGTTACCGTTCTTCACTTCGCTCAGCGTCTCTGCTTTATAAGAGATAGGAGTGGCTTCATCGCCGGTATTTGATTTGAACACCCATACCTTGATATTATGGATGTCGTTCTCCTGAGTAGGATTTGCATCAGTCTCATTGTCGGCAAGAGTCTTTCCGCTAGTTTCTCCGGCTCTAGTACTGTTTCCGGTGCCGGTAGAGAAACTGAGGCTCAGATAGGCATTGTCGCCTAGAGCAGTTTCTGTATTTTCATTCTCTGAACAGGATGCCATTGCGCCTACCATGAGCAAAGCAGCGAGTGCCATACACACTGGGCGTGTCATCTTGGTCAGAGTAGATTGATAGCGTTTCATGTTTTCTTTCTTTTACTTATACTTCTTTCTTTTCTTATTTTCCCAGGTCGGCATTCTGAAGATTCAGAACCCAGTTGTTTACCTTGATTCTTGCATCCATACTGTAGGTAGAACTTGGAGCTGGCACGTAGAATACTAGAGTGTAATGGTCCTGACGGTCCAGATACTGCTGGTCGCTCCAGTCTTTGCCGTAGCGGTCGCTGGCGCAGAGTGAGAGGAACCAAGGCAGGGAGTGGTTGAAGATGACTTTGTTGATGCGCTTGTCGGTGATGACGATGCGCTTGTCATCATATTGGCTGGATCCGTCGGAAGCGCGACTCTTGTTGTCATCTTTGGTTTCGAACATACGTGATGATGACAGGTCGTAAACCAGCGCCTTTTCTACGTCTTCGCCTTCTACCTCGGTCTTGCCGCTGTGGTTTTCTACCAGTTTCTTCTCATAAGGAAGATAGGTGATTGCCTTTGGCTTTACCTTGTCGCCCTTATAGTCGAGTAGGGCAGCGGAACCTTTGATTTCTACATCGAAGTTTTCGGCTGTGAATCCTTCCTGGTCGGGTTCGAATGGGAGCATCACCACTCGGTATGTCTTGGTACACTTCATCAGACTCAATTTTCCCTGCACATCGTTTTCTCCATCAAAGTTGAGGGAGTCCTGTGCGGTATAGAGTGCGGTGAAGTGCTTGTCGTTTACGGATTCTTCTTCGTTTTTTTTGCCCATTTCCTCTTGCAGGTCGTTGATGGTAGAGATACCTGGGGTTAGTTTAGTAAACCTAAACTCGGTCTCATCATCACCTTCGGCTCTTGTTCCCATTGCAGCAGGCTGCTTGTCACGACCCAGGCAGACGAAGGTATACTTGCCTGCTTGCAGGTCTGTGATTTCCATCTTATGACCTGTTTCAAACTTGTCAGCCGACTCGGTATAGTTATCTACGAACTTACCGTTCTTGTCGAATACATAAACGTTGAGGTTCTTCACCTCAGCAGAGAAAGCATCAGCCTCTTTCACATTATAAGTATAGTCGAATTTGAGCGACAACTTAGCTGTAGGGCAGCCCGTGATATCATCTTTCATGCATGATGAAAGAGAAGTGAGTGCGATGGCTGAGATGCAAACCAGCTTGCAACATTTGTTGTTGAGGAAATGTGCCATATTCTTTATCTTTTATAATCTTTTACTTTTACTTATTTTATATAGAGAGTGCCGTAGGTAGCGAATATTTTTGCTTCATCAGCTCTCTGTTTCGTTGCCTTCGGCATCGTTATTATCTAAGGATGAAAAGTGCAGTCTTTCGGGTTGGGGGTATGACGGCACGTCTTTGTATCTCCCACCTTTTATACATGGGCGGCAATGTTAGTTATCTTTTAAGAATGTTTTCGTTCTTTTCAGAACGAACGTTTGATTGATAAACTCTCGGAGGAGGATTGCTCCCCCGAGAGTCTTGGTATATATATAAGTATTTATATTTTATCTTTCTGGTATGACGGAATATTACTTCAAATCAACGTCCTGGTTGTTGAGAACCCAAGGGTTAACAGAAACCTCAACATCGAGATAGTACAATGTACGGTCATCTGGACCACCATTAGGAACCTGGGCACCAACATTAAATATGTTCTTTACATTTAACAGGTAGATGCTGTTACGCTGGATAGTGTTGGCTACACCGAGATACTGATCTTTAATCTTCTGAACATAGTATGTCTTACCAGCGTTGAAGACCTCGATATCATACTTCTTGCGGAATTCATCCAGCTTAGCCTCAGGATCTGTTGCGTCATTTTTAGCAGCTTTCAATTCGTCAACAACTGCATCTTTGGTCTGGCCATTAAAGATAGCCTTTTGATCTTTGTAAGCGTCGATGATGTCCTGGATTCTGCTATAGATAACCTTGTTGTAACGATAGAATGTACCATCCTCGAAGTCTGCATTTGTCTTATAGTCATCACTGAGCTCTACTGTGTACTCGAAGTACATAGAAGTTGCAGCATCACTAGAGTTGTTCTCGAAGATATAATCCTTTTGTGATCTATCTGTTGTTACAGCATTGAAGTAGTTATAGTTCTGAAGCAAAGTCTTTGTACCGAATTCTGTTGTTGGCTGGAAGTAAGTGATACCAGTTGGAATTGAAAGGGTAGTTGCATCAGCCCACTGCTGCATAACATTTGTCTTGTTGGCAACATTTGAGATGGCATAACTTGTCAATTTTAAGCTCTTAACTGCCTTGACAGCATTTGCGTTAGCTTTCTTTTCCTCATCGCTAGCATTAGCATCTACAGCGTAAGGCTTAATGGCAGATGCCTCAGACTTTGGCTCATCAATACGTGCTGTGAGACGCTCGATATTGATAGTGCTGCTAACCTTTGCTGCAGAATTTGCATCCTTGTTGTCAGATGTGAAAACAACAGTATGGCTGTTTCCCTTTACGTCTTCATCGTTCTGGTTGAACATAGCGAAGTTGTTAGCTTTAGAGTATTCTGTAGCAAACTTGTTATTAGAAGTAAAAACATCTGTAAGTGGTGACTCACTTGCTGTGTTAGCCAGGAAATATACACTATATTTTGTACCTGCAGTTACATTTTTTACAGGAACCTGAAGTGTAGTCTTACCATTTGTGCCCTGTGTAGGATTCTTCTTTTCTGCCCACTCATCTTTGCTGATAGTGTGAGTGAACACAATCTCGTTGTTGGCATCAACCAAGTAGAATGTACCACTTGTTACATCAGACTCTGCAGCTGTTGCGGCAAGATCATTTTTTAATGAAGTTCTTGTACCATTGCTGTTAGGAGTCTGAATGGTCAATGTCATGTAGAACTGATCTACCTTAGCCTGACCTGCTTTGTTACCATCCAAATCATCATTACTGCTGCAGCTAGTGAAAGACAAAGCTGCGGCTGAAACCAAGCTCATTACGAGCAAATTCATTTTTTTCATAATCTTTTTACTTAATACAAAAAAAGTTATACAATATATTTAATTAATTCTTATTCTCAAAATTAAGTTTCGCACATATTGGCACAATCCGCTGAAAACAGATCGTATTTAATATCATCTTTTAACTTATACTTATATAATTAGAAAGTACATACTTACTTTAAAGCGCCTGGTTTACCTTATCCAGGTTTTCCTGCGCCTCCTTCAAACCACCGGCAACAGCTTTCTCAAAGTATTGCTTGGCTGTCTGATAGTCTTCCTTCATGGCAGCCAGACAACCGCGGGCATTGTTTGCCTCGGCGCTGTCGCCTGCTTTCAGGAGATATTTCTCTGCACTCACCTTGTCGCCACGTTCGATGGCTGCTGAGGCTGCATTGAGATTGGCAAGCTTATCTTCAGGGAACATTCTTACAGCTATGTCGAAAACATTGTTGAATTCGGCGCTACCCTTAGGATAAGTCTGGGCTACCAGATACATCTCCTGGAGAGAGAGTTTCTGAGGACGGGTTTTGATAACCTCTCTAGCCTTTTCTACATTGAATGCCTGAACATCATATTCTATCGTATAGTCGGTACGGCGAAGTGATGGCCATACATTCTGCAGGAGATAGTGATAAGCCTGAGGAGCCTTCTTGAGCAATGCTTTCTCTTTGGCATCTGGCTGCATGTTGCTGTTGATAATCTCAAGTGCAGCTTCCTTCTGAGGAATATCATTCTCATTTACATACTTGATGGTTCCCGCCCAGTCCTCTGCTGTAGCTGTGGCCGCAAACAATTTTGAAGAAATAGGATAGATCTTCAGGATGTGCTTCAAAAGCGCCTGTGTACGGTTATGCGACAACTTGTTGTTGTTGGCATATCCGCCATCTGGTGATGCATAGCCGTGGAGGGTTATCTTGGTGATAGTAACATCCGAATCGTTCTTCACAAGGTCGAGAGTCTTGCGGATATTATCCAGTTCGTTGGCATTGTTGCCCATATCGTACAGGATATCCCACTTGTTCACCTTGAAGTTCAAACGGGCAGAACCATTCTCCTTTCTTGCCTTTACGGCTTCTGCCTTAGGCTGGACATAAGCGTTGAAGAGATTCTTCGGAGTAGAGAATGCACGTCCTTCCGGATTCAGAATACCTTCGTCGAGAAGTTGCTGGTTGCAACCGCAGGCATCATTGCTGATGGCGAAGTTTGAGTTCTTCATCCAGTCGCTGAACGGAGCGGCGTATTCATAATGAAGCGTCTGTGCTGTCTTGTTCTTACGGAGTGCCACGATGAGTGGGTTTGCCGTAGCCGTTTTCTGGTTACGCTGATAATAAATATATCTCTTTTTACCCATCACCTCAACACTCGGCATGAAGAGCGTATCCTTTTCGTTGAGGATTATTGGGGTATAGATGAGACCTTTGTTGCTGGCAAGCTGAATTTGGTCGAGGTTCAAGTCCATAGCCACTTTCACCTGGTTGCCAACCTTTCTGATTGCCTTATTCTGGATTTTCAGATTCTTGTAAGCCTGCTGGGTATTATCGGCTGCTATAGGAAGAGCGATAAGCAAGGCTCCGAACATACTACCTATTATGTTATATGTATTCATCACTGATTCTTTTTAAAAAACATACACTAAGTTGAGGGCTGCTTTCGTCGGGCCCACATAGTTGTGTGCCTTGTCATCTTCAAGTTTATCTCCGCATTGAGCACAGTTAAACTTATCTGCCTTAGAGTAGATATAGCCTACACCAAGTTCAGCTTCCAGATTCCAATGTTTCGAGAGAGCCCAAGCGTAGCCGTAAGCTACACCTGCACCTATAAACCATCCTTCATACCGATAGTCTTTCAGCTTAGAGAAATCAGTGCCCAGGAACTTGAAGTCAAGATCCATGCCACCGATGTTGTGCGATCCACCCAAGGCATGGAAGCCGATGAATGAACCCATCATTTTGTTGCAGAACCAGTATCTGGCCTCTGGCTGAACGAGCCAGTGTTTCCATTTCTTGTTCTTTGAAAACGTCCAAGGATTGTAGTTTCCGGATACGTCAAGTGTCCATTTTGGAGAAAGACCGAATTCAACACCCAAGTTCATGGTTGTCGTTGCATCATACAGCAAGTTGGTCTTTACCGCAGTTTCCTGCGCTAGAGCAGGACAGATTAGGCTGCCGAGTGCTACTAACGCAATAAAAATCCTTTTCTTCATACCTCAATTAATCTTTTCTTTTTTTAAAAACACATTGAGTGATTTAGAATCACCTTTTACTTTCTTACTACTCTTTTATAATAATCACCAATACCTGAATCTACTGAGAACTCTTGTTTCCTGAAGTTTACTTTCAACTGTTCTTTTTCTCCTTTCAGTTTACTTTCAACTTACTTTTTAGTTCGTCTGTATCTCATATCGTTGGTTTTCTGGCGCAAAATTAGAACGAATATTGGATACAACCAAATTTTTAAGCACTGAAAAATACTGAAAAATGCCCTTTTTAACAAAATAGTACACTGATTTATGCTTAAAATCGTTAAAGTTGTACGATTCTCTGATAATTGAACAAGGATTTCTTATATTATTTGTAATTTTGCAGCCGGAATCAATAAATCCCTAAAAAAATGGCAATTTCCAAGAAAAAGAGCCGTTTGACTTACGAAAGCATAAGCAAGATTTAAGAAAATAACCAAAACGAAATGAAACTGAAGAATGACATTGTAAACCTGATAGTGAGGGTAGAGCATCATTTATGCCCTCAATATTGTGGTGTGGTAGATCGCCGACGCGTTATCGCCTTTCTACTTCTGACGATAAGCGAGCTGATTATCATACCTTATCATATTATGCTCTTTCTGCTTGTGAAAGAACCTTATGGTTTAAGCCTCTGTGGCTTGCATACATTCGTGTTCTGCATCCTGCAGTTCCTGGTCTGGAAACGGAAGATAGCTTTCGTGAAAGGTATTTCTTCTCTTTACTTTCTGATGTTCGCCAAACTGGCTCTTGATAGCGTATTTTGCATCAATTTCGGTTTTGCTAATGATAATTTGAGCGTTATCTGCAACCTGTTTGTCGTCTTTATCCTGGCTATTACAGCGTTGAGCCAAACTTTGTATAAGACTTGTATCATCATCACGGTGGGTATGATACCGATGTTGCTGATATACCTGTTCAGCACTCCGCTTGTGCCAGCTCTGTTCAGTATGAAGACGATTTTTCTGGGTTTCATGATGCTGGTTTATGTGGCAGTATATAATATGAGTATTGTAACCAAGGGGGTGCGTCAGCCGAAACGGATGGCTCGGGTTGAAAACAAGGCGTTGAATATGCTTGCCGATTTGAAGGATAATGAACCGGAAGCAGCAGAAAGCCTGATGAAGCGTCTGACTCCTGATGTCCGGGAGAAGATTATAACCCATGCTTCTAAACATCTGTTTAATGAAGAATTGGATAGAGTGGCGTGGGATCAGGTTTGTGATGGGCTTACGTTCAGCGAAAAGGAAATATGCAAGCTGATTCTTCAGGGGCATACTTTAAAGGAAATTTGTGCAGAACTCAATAAAAGTGAATCAAATATCACCAGCCAGCGTTGCCATATCCGCAAAAAGTTGAATATGGACCGTCGCGATGATTTGAGGAGAACCTTGGAAGTAAGGTTCTATGATGCGCAGAAGCAAGTAAAAAAGTCAGAAGCCGAGAACTCCTGACTTTTATGGATATTCTTATTTTCTTGATAATTATTCTTCCAATCTGAGAAATGCTTTCGGAAGATACTGGATGATGTCGCTGGCGATGAGGCTCTCTTTGCCCAGATCTTTGGCAGCAAGATCGCCAGCCAGACCATGAAGATGCATACCCAGGCGACAGGCATCTTCCTGTTTGTATCCTCTAGCCAGAAGGCCGGTGATGATACCTGTCAGCACATCACCGCTGCCTGCTGTAGCCATACCGCTGTTGCCCGTACTGCAGAAGTCAATCTTTCCGTCAGGGTGGCAGAGTGCAGAATAATGTCCTTTTAATATAATGTATGCCTGGAGTCGTTCAGCCAGTTCGCTTGCCTTCATCAGTCTTTCGGTACAGCTGCTGCTCGCATTGCCGGCAAGCCGGTCGAACTCCTTCGGATGAGGTGTCATGATGATATTCTTTGGCAACTGCTGCATCCACGCCCTGTGGCTGGAAAGAATATTGAGCGCATCGGCATCAATGACGAGCGGACAGGTAGCACGGCGCAGTTGGGCGATGAGGGCGATGGCTGTTGTCTCGTTCTGTCCCAATCCGGGACCTACGCCCAGCGCATCGAACATCTCTGTATCTACCGGTTCGCTGAATATGGTTTCTTCTGCATCCATCTGCACTACCGCTTCAGGTACCGAAATCTGCATGATTTCATAATTCCGCTTTGGGGTATGCGCTGTTACCTTGCCCGCACCGGTTCTCAGACAAGCCTTGGTGGCTAATACCGAAGCGCCGCTCATGCCGTAACTTCCCGCTATGAGCAGCGCATTACCCATGCTGCCTTTATGGGCAAAGTCGCTGCGCGATTTCAGGAGCGGACGGATGTCGTTCTCTTCGAGTATGCGGCACTGGCACTCCGTATTCTGGATGAATTCCTGGGAAAGTCGGATGTCGAGAACGCGCAGTCTGCCCAGGTACTGCTGGTTGTCCGCCATCAGCATCGACAGTTTCTTCTGCTGCAGGGTAAGGGTCAGACTGGCACGGATGATGTTGGCATGGATATTATAGGAATTGTCCTCGGTCATCAGTCCCGAAGGGATATCGATGCTTACTACCTTGGCAGGACTCTGGTTGATATATTTCACCATCGCGGCGAATCCGCCAGCCAATGGTTTGTTGAGTCCGCTACCAAAGAGTCCGTCCACCACCAGCGTTTCTGCATTGAGCTTAGGAGGGTCCAGGTTAGTGATAATCTCAGTAAATTTCACTCTCTTTGCATCCAGCAGACGCTTCTTGTTGGCAAGACAGTCTGCCGACAGTTTGTTCTGTACATTAAAGAGGTATACACTTACATCATATCCATCCTCGCTGAGCATTCTCGCCACAGCAAGCGCATCGCCGCCGTTATTTCCCGGACCGGCGAAGACAACTACTGGAGTGCGGTTAGACCATTCCTCTTCTATGGCGCGTGTCAGCGCTTTGGCTGCACGTTCCATCAGGTTGAGCGAACTGATAGGTTCGTGCTCAATGGTGTATTTATCCAACTCATGAATCTGAGCGCTTGTGAAAATCTTCATATTATCTGATAATCTTAGTATTATCTGCGCGAACTGTCGTGATAATTTGTCAACCCATGCAGATAAACGGTTATTTTCATGCAAAAGTACAAAAAATAGTTGATGAAAGCACGAAGTTTCATGTTTTTTTCGTAATTTTGCAGAAAATATTATTATAGAACAGACTATGAGCATAGTAAAGATTAAGGATAAGAGCTTCAAAACATCGATTCCTGAGGCTGAGATTCTGAAGAAAGTACAGGTCGTAGCAGACCGTCTGAACAAGGACTATGAAGGCAAGACCCCCGTGTTCTTGGCAGTATTGAACGGCGCATTTATCTTTGCAGCCGACTTGATGCGAATGATTACCGTGCCAAGCGAGATTTCATTCGTGAAGTATGCTTCTTACGAGGGTACCTCCTCTACGGGCAGCATGAAGACCCTGATGGGTTTGAACCAGGATTTGGCAGGCCGCCACGTGGTTATCGTAGAGGACATCGTAGATTCCGGTTTCACCATGGCTCACATGATTGAAGACCTGAAGAAGATGAACCCAGCCAGCATCGAAATTTGTTCCCTCCTCGTGAAACCAGGCAACTTGAAGGTTGATCTTGATATCAACTATGCTGTTATGGAAATCCCTAACGATTTCATCGTGGGATATGGATTGGATTATGACCAAGAAGGCAGAAACCTCCGCGACATCTACACCATTGTAGAAAAATAGGAGGACATAAAATGGATGCATTATTTTTCTTAGGCGTTGTAACAGTTCTCTTTGGAATTGTTTTTGCAGTTCTTTTGTCTCCAAAGGGGCAGAAGTGGGTTAATAAATATAGTTAAGTTTCTGACACAACATAAATATTTTATATATATATTAAGGTAAAAATGAAAAATATCGTAATTTTCGGCGCTCCAGGTGCAGGTAAAGGCACACAGAGCGACAAGATGATCGAGAAGTATGGTCTCGGTCACATTTCTACAGGTGATGTACTTCGTAACGAAATCAAGAACGGTACAGAACTTGGTAAGACAGCTAAGGGTTATATCGACAATGGTCAGTTGATTCCAGACGAGTTGATGATTGACATCCTCGCAAGTGTATACGATAGCTTCGGTAAGGATCACGCTGGTGTAATCTTCGACGGTTTCCCACGTACCACTCCACAGGCTGAGGCTCTGAAGAAGATGCTTTCTGAGCGTGGTCATAAGATTGCTGCGATGATTGAGTTGGCTGTTCCTGAGGATGAGCTGATGGCTCGCCTGATTAACCGCGGTAAGGAAAGCGGCCGTTCTGATGATAACGAGGAGACTATCAAGAAGCGTCTCAATGTTTATCATACACAGACTGCTCCGCTCATCGACTGGTATGAGAAGGAAGGCATTCATCACCACATCGAGGGTCTCGGTACTGTAGATGAGATCTTCGCTCGTGTTTGCAATGTAATCGACAACTTGTAATCAAGATAAAGAATCTTCCCCGCTATGGTGGGGAAGATTTATTCATTAAATAAATAAAAAGAAAAGAATAAATGGCTGAATCCAATTTCGTAGACTACGTAAAGATACAATGCCGCTCTGGTAAGGGTGGCAAGGGCTCCATGCACCTGCGCCACGTAAAGTACCAGCCTAACGGCGGTCCTGACGGTGGCGACGGCGGACGTGGAGGAAGCATCTATCTCCGCGGCAACCATAACTACTGGACGTTGCTGCACCTCAAGTATCAGCGCCACTTCTTTGCCGAGCATGGTGGAAATGGTGGCCGTGATAAGTGTCATGGAACCGATGGCAAGGATATTTATATCGATGTGCCTTGTGGTACCGTGGTATATAATGCCGAAACAGGCAAGTTTGTATGCGATGTGGCTTATGACGGGCAGGAAGTTCTGCTCCTCAAGGGCGGTCGTGGCGGATTGGGCAACTTCCAGTTCCGTACTTCTACCAACCAGGCTCCTCGCTATGCACAGCCGGGCGAACCTATGCAGGAGATGACCATCATCATGGAGCTCAAGCTCCTTGCCGATGTAGGTCTGGTAGGTTTCCCTAATGCCGGTAAGTCAACTTTGCTGAGTGCCGTATCAAGTGCCCGTCCTAAGATTGCAAACTATCCGTTTACTACGCTCGAACCATCGCTGGGTATCGTAGATTATCGCGATCACCAGAGTTTTGTCATGGCTGATATTCCTGGCATCATCGAGGGCGCGAGCGAAGGAAAAGGTTTGGGCTTGCGATTCCTCCGCCATATTGAGCGCAACTCTCTGCTGCTCTTCATGGTTCCGGGCGATACTGACGACATCAAGAAAGAATATGAAGTATTGCTGGGTGAACTGAAGAACTTCAATCCAGAGATGCTCGACAAGCATCGCGTGCTGGCTATCACCAAGTGCGATCTGCTCGACGAAGAACTGATTGAAATGCTCAAGGAAACTTTGCCTACCGATCTTCCGGTGGTCTTCATCTCCTCTGTTACCGGACAGGGTATTCAGGAACTGAAGGACGTGCTCTGGAAGGAACTCAATTCTGAGAGCAACAAGCTTCAGGAGATTACTGCCGAAGATACGCTTGTTCACCGTGACAAGGATATGTCTCGCTTCCAGCAGGAACTGGCTGCAGAGGGCGAGGATGTAGTAGAATATATTGATGAGGATGAAATCGAGGATGTTGACGACCTCGATGATTTCGAATACGAGTAAATGTTATGATCAAAGAATATCAGGTAGCCGCTGGTGTCATGGCTTTCTCTACTACCCGCAAGGGAGGAGTAAGCCAGGGCAACTATGGCGAATTTAATATCAACGAATATTGCGGCGATTTTGCCGAGCATGTTGCCGAGAACCGCAAGCGTCTTGCCACAGAGTTGGGTATTGATACAGCCCATATCATCATGCCCCATCAGGTGCATGGAGTAGAGGTGCGCAATATTGCCGGCGAGTTTCTCACCATGCCTGAGAATATCCGCAAGATGGTGCTCGAAGGTGTAGATGCCGTGATGACTGACCAGAAAGGTGTATGTATCGGTGTTTCTACTGCCGATTGCATCCCTGTGCTTCTTTATGATGAGGAGCATCATGCTGTGGCTGCCATCCATGCCGGCTGGCGTGGTACGCTGGCTCGCATCGTGCATAAAACCATTCAGGAGATGGCGTTTACCTATCATACCGACCCGAAGAAGTTGAAGGCGGTGATAGGTCCGGGCATTTCGTTCGACCATTTCGAGGTGGGCGATGAGGTTTACGAGGCGTTCGAGCAGGCAGCTTTCCCTATGGAAGAGATTGCCGAACAGCGTCCTAATGCCGCCTTCTCGGTTGATCCTGCTGAGCGTGAGCGTCTGGCTGCTGAGGGGAATATCGTGCAGCCGCTGAAATGGCATCTCAATCTTCCGCTCTGCAACAGACAGATTCTTCTGCATTGTGGAGTGGCCGAAGAGAATATCCAGGATTGTGGCATCTGTACCTTTGCCCATAGCGATGAGTACTTCTCTGCCAGAAAGCTGGGTATCGAGAGCGGCAGAATCTATACTGGCATCTTGTTGAAGTAAAAGCCTGGTAGCAGGTAAGTATCAGATAGTTTTCAAGATAACATCCATTTTTCCTTTTCTGTAAGAACGGAGAGGGAGAAATGGATGTTTTTCAGTTTATAGTTAATAGTTTATAGAATATTTTGAAAATCGGAAAGAAAAAGTAAATAATGAAAAGAATGAAAAAAGGATTGCGGCTATTGGCTGTGGCAGGACTCATGGTGTTCTCGCTGAGCAGTTTTATGCCCGCTAAAAATGTATTCACGGCAGCCGAACAGCAGCAGGTGAGTATTGCAACACCCGGTCTCTTTGCCCAGAGTCAGGCATTTAATGTAGACTTTGAGATATTCCGTGCTAAGGAATATTCCTTCCCGCTTCCTGTGGGCAAAGCAACCCTTCTGAACAATCATGTGTTGCGTATCTCTACCTCTAAAGGCGATGCTGTCAAGGCGATGCTCGAAGGTTATGTGCGACTTTCCAGAAAGTCGGAATCAATGGGTAATGTCATCGTGGTGCGCCACGATTGCGGTCTGGAAACCGTTTATGCCAACAATGCCGAGAACCTGGTTAAGGTAGGACAGCATGTAGATGCCGGACAGACGATTGCCATTGTAGGCTCTAAGGAGGGTGAAACTTATTGTGACTTCTCTATCATGGTGAATGGCGGTAGGTTGAATCCGGAAACTTTCGTAGAGTTGAAATCGCATAAGTTGCGCTGCCAGACCGTGCAGTTCCGCAAGCATGGTGCCCGTGTCATCGCTTCGGTTATCGGTGGCAAGGATTCTTCTGTAGGAAGAAATGCTGAGGCTGACAAGGAGGTATCTGGCAAGAAAAAGGGTGGAATAGGAGATGGAATGACGCTCGATCCTGATGAGGTTAATGATCCGTTTACCATTACCAATACTTTCGAGCTTGATTTGGAGAAGATAGAAAAGACAGCCTGGGCTTATCCTTTGCCGGGTGCCAAGGTAATCAGTCCTTATGGTGGCAAGCGCCGTCATTCGGGGGTTGACCTCAAGACGTGCCCGAATGATGAGATTGTGGCAGCCTTTGACGGTACGGTTGTTGCATCAGGACCCTTCTATGGCTACGGAAACTGCATCCGTATCAAGCATGCTTATGGTTTCGAGACGCTCTACAGTCATCAGAGTAGGAACAAGGTGAAGAAGGGCGATAAGGTAAAGGCTGGTCAGGTAATCGGTTTGACGGGCCGTACCGGTAGGGCTACCACAGAGCACCTCCATTTCGAGGTTAGCTTTGGCGGTAGACGACTGGATCCAGCTATCATTTATGACCACGCCAAGCATCAATTGAAGCCTGTAACCCTTCATCTAACGAAGGGCAGGGGCGTAAAGAGTGTAAAGAACCAGTAACCGTTTAAGAAGAACAGCCCACTGGCAATACGCTTGCTAGTGGGCTGTCTTACTTATACCAGTATGCTGTCTTTCGCTTGCCAGTACTCTATTCATGTTTTCCATTATCAGGAAACAGTTCGCCCGTGCGCTGTTATTATACAGCATACGGGCGAAACATTTATTTATGATAGAGAAGTATTATTTCTTCTTCTGGGATTTACGATTGGCTCTCTGCTGGCGATACTTTGCCTTCTGACGGGCAGAGCCACTACCGTGAGCACCCGTTATGTACTTTTTCTTCTTAGCTTTGGTCTTCACCTTGTCGTCGTCATCCTTCTTAGGACCACCGCCGCCCTTGAAGACCATACCGCCCATGATAATATCGTCAATGTCACTCATATACCTTAATTATATAATAAATTAGTGATGGAAGAGGCGAACGTGAGTAAACGCCATAGCGATGCCGTACTTGTCGCAGGTATCAATAACATGATCGTCACGGATACTACCGCCTGCTTCTGCTATGTATTCAACACCACTCTTATGAGCACGCTCAATATTGTCGCCGAATGGGAAGAAAGCATCACTACCTACAGATACACCCTTGTTCTGGGCAATCCAAGCCTTCTTCTCCTCGCGGGTCAATGGCTCAGGCTTCTCTGTAAAGAACTGCTCCCAAACGCCGTCCTGCAATACATCCTCCCACTCATCGGAGATATAGACATTGATGGTATTGTCGCGGTCGGCACGACGGATCTTCTCCTTAAAAGGCAGGTTCATCACCTTAGGACACTGGCGCAACCACCACTCATCAGCCTTAGAACCAGCCAGACGGGTACAGTGGATACGGCTCTGCTGGCCGGCACCGATACCGATAGCCTGACCATCCTTTACGTAGCATACAGAGTTACTCTGCGTATACTTCAGGGTGATGAGCGAGATAATCAGATCGCGCTTAGCCTCAGGAGTGAAAGTCTTGTTCTTGGTAGGAACATCCTCGAAGAGAGCAGGATCATCAAGCTTCACCTCGTTGCGTCCCTGTTCGAAGGTAACACCGAACACCTGCTTGCGCTCGATAGGAGCTGGCACATAGTCAGGATCAATCTTGATAACGCAGTAGGTACCCTTGCGCTTTTCCTTCAGAACCTCGATAGCCTCAGGAGTATAGCCAGGAGCAATGACACCATCGCTCACCTCACGCTTGATGAGGAGGGCTGTAGCCTCGTCGCATACATCGCTCAGCGCAACAAAGTCGCCATAAGAGCACATGCGGTCAGCGCCACGCGCACGAGCATAGGCACAAGCCAATGGAGAGAGCTCAAACTTGACATCATCAACAAAGTAAATCTTCTTCAATGTGTCGCTCAGAGGCAAGCCGATAGCTGCACCGGCAGGAGAAACGTGTTTGAAACTAGCGGCAGCAGGCATTCCTGTAGCAGCCTTGAGTTCCTTGACCAATTGCCAGGAATTGAAGGCATCCAGGAAGTTGATGTAGCCAGGACGGCCGTTGATCACTTCGATAGGAAGCTCCCTTCCGTCATCCATATAGATGCGAGAAGGTTTCTGATTTGGATTACATCCGTACTTAAGTGCTAATTCTTTCATCTTCTAAGAAATGTATTTTGGAATTTGGCGCAAAGTTACAAAAAATGATTGAGATATTGGACTTCTGTTTCGTAAAAAGCCCTAAAAAACAGCATTTTTATGATATAAAGCATTTTTTTTACCCCAAAACATAAAAAAGTCGGGAAAAATGTACTCTGTTTCATTCTTTTTCAGTACTTTTGCTCCTAGTTAGTAAAGTATGAGAGGATTGTTATGAAACAGGATTTGAAAGTCCTTGCTGAACACATAGAAAAGAAGGTTGGCAAGGCACATGTTTTCCACAAAATGTGGGATGTTTTGAAAGGGAAGGAGAAGCCTTCCCGCCAGACTTTGGACAAGCTGGCGCTGCTCGCCGGATTCCAGAGTTGGGATGATTTCCAAGGTGCTTTACACGGCACGGAGGATGGGCTCGTGAATTATGATGCGGGCGAAAAATAAAAGAATGGAGCATGGTTGGTTTAGTAGGCAGCCATGATTTATTGAATTGTAAAGATAGTTGTTTTTCGGTATAAGATTGTAGATATAAAAAAGGGAACCCGGTCGTGAGACTGGATTCCCTTTATTTTTTTCTGATTAGGTCTCCTAAGAAAAATTATTCTGCACCCTTAGCTACAGTCTTCTTCTCAGCGATACGAGCCTTCTTACCAGTAAGCTTACGCAAGTAATACAACTTAGCGCGACGAACCTTACCACGCTTGTTCACCTCGATAGAATCGATAGCTGGTGACTCGATAGGGAAGATACGCTCAACACCTACAGTACCAGACATCTTGCGAACTGTGAAACGCTTCTTGTCACCATGACCAGAGATCTTGATAACAACACCACGATAGAGCTGGATACGCTCCTTAGTACCCTCGACGATTTTGTAAGCGACTGTGATAGTATCACCTGCCTTGAACTCAGGGAACTTCTTGCCGGTTGCAAATGCTTCTTCAGCAACTTTAATCAAATCCATTTTTTGTATAAAATTAAAAATTGTTTGTCGTTCCAACGCAACATGGACTTGGACAACACTTCTGCCCAGACAACAGCGGTTACGCCGAAAAGCGGGTGCAAAGTTACTACTTTTTCTTGTATCTCGCAAATTTTCAGACACTTTCTTTCTTTTTTCTCGCAGATTTAACTATTTTTCTTTCTGGTCAGCGTCTTTTCCCACAGATTTCACGGATTTCACAGATTTATTTTGTATTTTTGCACTCCAAAACATTAAGATAACAATAAATATGAAGAAAAAGAATGGTATGAAGGTGGCACTTGCATCAACGGTGATGCTGCTGATGGCAAGTCCGGCTTTCGCCCAGAAATACAAGGTGGCGAAGGTGGAGAGAACCCGAATATTGGTTGATCAGAAATGGGATGCACAGCCTGATGCTGAGGCTACCCGATTTATCGCTCCTTATAAGAGTAAGGTAGACAGTATCATGGGCCCTGTTGTAGGTCATATTGCTCATGATATGACCCGTCACCGTCCGGAGAGCGAACTCAGTAACTTGCTCTGTGACATCCTGGTATGGGGTGGCAAGCGGTTTGAAGAACAGCCTGTTTTCGCTGTTTACAATATGGGTGGCATCCGTTCTAATCTTGCCAAGGGTAAGGTTACTGTAGGCGATGTGAACGATATGGCTCCTTTCGAGAACAAAATCTGTTTCCTGACCCTGAAGGGCGATAAGGTTCTGGAACTCTTCCAGCAGATAGCTCATCGTGGCGGCGAAGGCTTGAGCCATGCTGTTAGAATGGTAATCACCAAGGATGGAAAACTGAAGAGCGTTACGCTGGACGGTGAACCAGTTGATCCGGAGAAGAATTACCGCGTTGCAACCCTCGATTATCTTGCCGGAGGTAATGACCAGCTCGTAGCCTTCAAGAGCGGAACCGATGTCTTTGCTCCTAAGCAGAAAGAGAACAATGTGCGCTACATCATCATGAATTATTTCCGTGAGATGCAGGCACAGGGCAAGATGGTGGAATCTAAGATTGAAGGTCGCTGCGTGGTAGAATAGTTAATAGTTTATAGTTGATAATTCTGATGAAACATACATTATTATATATAGGTCTGGCTCTGGCATCCTTCATGATGCAGCCGGCAGCCGTTCAGGCTAAAGCTAAGAAAGAGGCAAAGGTGGTAAAGCAACTCGTAGTGCTCCATACCAACGATACGCATTCATGCGTAATGCCCATCAATCCGAATCTCGCAGATACGGCAACTGCCAATCGTGGCGGTTTCCTCCGTAGGGTGGCGATGATCAAGCAGGAGCGTAAGGCGAATCCCGACTTGCTGCTCTTTGACAGTGGCGATTTCTCGCAGGGTTCACCTTATTACTCTCTCTTCAAGGGAGATGTGGAAGTAGGACTGATGAACGAGATGAAATATGATGCTGCTACCATCGGAAACCATGAGTTTGATTTCGGAATAGACAACATGGTGCGCATCTTCAAGATGGCGAAGTTTCCTATCGTCTGCTCCAACTATGATTTCACCGGTACCGAACTGGCAAATGTCGTAAAGCCTTATACCATTATCAAGCGCAAGGGACTGAAAATTGGCGTTTTCGGCTTGTGTCCGGAACTTGCCGGCTTGGTAACCGAAGCCAACTATGGCTGCATCAAGTATCTCGATCCTATCGCCAAGGCAAAGGAAATGACAGAGATATTGAAGAAGAAAGAGAAGTGTGATGTCATCATCTGCATCTCCCACCTGGGCTGGAAGATAGATGGCATCGACGATTCCGAGGTAGCCCCAGCTACCCGTGACATCGACCTGATACTGGGCGGTCATAGCCATACCTACTTCAAGCAGTTGGAGTATCTGAACAATCTCGATGGCAAACCGGTGCCAATCGACCAGAACGGCAAGAGCGCTATCTGGGTAGGAAAAATGACATTGGATATTGTGAAGAATAAATAAAAAAAGAAGGTTGATACCAGGCAAAATGCGAGGTATCAACCTTTTCTTTAATTATCTATTCCTAAAACGTTAATCTTTTCTCAAATCCTTATTCCTTGTTGGAAGAAGCATAGAGACCGATGCAGGCACCGAGGAAGCCACCGCTCTTCTGGGTGCTCAGGTTAGATGCATCTACACCCTTGGCAAGAAGCTGCCAGCTGCCGCCTTCTTCGGCATAATAGAAATCATAATATCTGTCATGACCTTCTACCTTCAGCTTCAGCTTACCTCCCTTGATAGGAGCAGAGGCGATAGTTACGTTGTTCTTCTCGGAACGGGTCAGGGTAATCATCAGCTTGCCATTCTTCATGGTCTTACCCAATACGAAGTTGTGGTCTTCCTTCTGGAGAAGTGCCAAGCCTGCGATATCCTTGTCGTTGCGAGGAGTAAAGTTGATTTCTGTCTCAGCTGTGAAGGTGCCGTGCTGCTGACGTGCCCAGATGGCAGACATCGGCTCACGCTTGTAGATGTTGCCTGGCAGGAGATTGAACTTCAATTTGCCGTTTTCTACCTTGTAACAGTCAACGAAGTCGCGGAGGAACATCCAGCGTGGATTCAACTCTTTCAGACCCGCCTTATTGTTATCTACATCGAAGTTATCCACATAAGAGAAGTTGCCTGAGAACTCATTCTTTGCGGCAGGCTTCAAACCAGCCTTCTCTCCAACGGTAGAGATAGGAGTATTCTTGGCAAGAATCTCTGGCCATCCATTCTTCCAGGTTACCGGCAGGAGATAAGTATCGCGACCTGTGTTGTACATATCCTCTTCATAAGGACGGCAAGCCAGGAATACAGCCCACCAGTTACCCTTGCCATCTTCTACGATGTCGGCATGACCAGCACTTGAAACTGGGTCCTTGCGGTTAGGGTCGAGACCGGTACGCTGGGTAAGAATAGGGTTGTTAGGGCATTCCTCCCATGGTCCCATCGGATTCTTGGCACGCAGGATAACCTCGCTGTGCCATCCGCCTGTACCACCTTCGGCGCACATCAGATAATAGAACTTGCCCTTCTTGAAGAGGTGAGGACCCTCAATCCAGATAGGACGCGCTTCTACATGGGTTCCGCCACGCAGAATCTCCTTGAAGTCGCCCTTGATGCTGTCGCCCTTCACGTCGAATTCGAAGCAGCGGATAGCACGCTGACCCTCATAGTCGGCACCGCCAACTACCGGACCGTTATGCACGATATATCCCTTTCCGTTGTCATCGAAGAAGAAGCTAGGGTCGATGCCGTCAATCTTCTTCAGATAGATAGGCTCGCTCCAGCCTTTGGAAGGATCTTTTGATTTCACAAAGAAGTTGCCGGCTCCCACATTGGTGGTAATCATATAGAAGGTCTTGTTCTTCTTGTTATAGCTGATGGCTGGTGCGAAGATACCGGCTGATACCTGCTGGCCCTTCAATGGAACCTGTGATGTGCGGTCGAGGACATGACCGGCAGGCTGCCAGTTGACCAGGTCTTTACTGGTTGAGAGAGGCACACCTGGGAAGAAGGTAAACGAAGAGTTTACCAGATAGTAGGTGTCGCCTACGCGACAGAGTGATGGGTCTGGATAGAAACCAGCCAGTACCGGGTTGTAATACTGGTGAGTCTTGTCGATTTCAACATTGAAGCGAGCGTCATTGCCCGCATACTTGAAATAGTCAAACTCAGCTGTCTGCGCCTGTGCAGCGGCTGCAAGCGTCAGGGAAAGCGATAAGATTGCAATTTTCTTCATTTTATTATTGGGTTTAAAATTACAGAATGAGTATCTGAACTCATGGCTGAAACATGTATTCAGAATTCTGCTGCAAAGTTACCGCTTTCCTTTTAAATATACCCTCACAGAATGTTACCAACACTTTGCGAGGCGTATCATAAACATCTCTATATGTAACAAATACTTTATTTTGGGAAACATCTGGCCTTTTCTGCAGTGAAAAGGCTAGATTTTCCGGTGTGCCTGCATATAATCGCGAGGCGAAGAGCCATAAAAGTTCTTGAACATGGTGCTGAAGCTGGCTGGGTTGGAGAAACCGCAGCTAAACATGATGTCTGTTATCGTCTTGTTAGAGTGGGTCAGCAACTTTTCGGCATATTGCAGACGGGTATTGCGGATGAAGGCATGTGGTGTCTGGTTGGTCAGCTCCTTCATTCGGCGGTGCAGATGCACACGGCTCAGTCCTACTTCGTGGGCAATCATATCCACACTCAGGTCCTCATTATCCATATTATCATTGATTACCTTCATCACCTGTTCCATCAGCTGGTCTTTTGGCGACAGGTCTTTTTCTATCGCGAGCTGCCTGTCGCTCTGGCTCTCGTTGCCCATAAACTTGTTTTTCAAAGTACGGCGCACGTTGAGCAGGTTGATGATGGTGCGGCGCAGAATGTCCATATTGAACGGCTTCACCACATAGGCATCGGCACCCGACTGCAAACCGGTCAGCTGGTCTTCCTCTCTGCTCATCGCTGTAAGCAGAATCACCGGAATGTGGTTGGTGTTCACATTGTTCTTAATCTTGGTACAGAGCGTATTGCCGTCCATCTCTGGCATCATAATGTCTGAGATAACGAGGCTTGGCTTCTGCTTGATAATCTCCGGCAGCGCCTCCTTTCCGTTGCAGAAGGTAAGGATATTGTAGGTTTCCTGTAGTTGGGTCTTCAGGAAATTACGTATTGCCTCATCGTCTTCTACCACAGCGATGGTGCTCTTTGCCTTGCTCTTGAAATCTTCTTCGGCGTCATTGGCTGTATCGGCAGCATTCTCTTCGTTTCCTTCCTCCATGTTTTCTTCCAGTTCCTTGATGTCTTCAGCAGTCTGTGGCTCCGGTGCATCTATCATTTCTTCCGGTTTCAGATGCTCGTTGCCCAGAGGCAGCGTGATGAGGAACTGGCTTCCTTCCTTCCAGTCGGCTTCATCAAGTGTCTTGTTGTTGGCGGCTGTAATGGTTCCGTAGTGCAGTTCCACGAGTGAGCGCGTCAGGTCGAGACCGATTCCCGTACCTACATTCCGGTCATAAGAAGTGGTGGTACTCTGATAGAAGCGCTGGAAAATCGTTTCGAGCTTTTCCTCCTGAATGCCCTTGCCGCTGTCCTTGATGGCGATGCGGACATGATGAGGCGAGTGGGAGAGGGTGATACGGATTCTGCCGCCTGCAGGAGTAAACTTGAAGGCGTTTGACAGGACATTCATCAATACCTTGTCAAAGTTGTCGCGGTCTATCCATACCGGGAGGGCCTCGTCTTCGTGCTCAAAGGTGAATTGGATGCTCTTGGCTATCGCCTGCTGGCAGAAGAGTTTGTATTCATCGCCAATAAAGGCAACCATATCGGTTTCGCTCATGTGCATCACCATTTGTCCCTTGTCAATCTTTCTCAGGTCCATCATCTGGTTAATCAGGTGCAGGATTCGTTCCGAGTTCTTGCGCATCATATCGTAGATGCCCTGTCGGTGAGCGTCTTTGTCTTCCTTAATCAGCGTGAACAGCGGAGTGAGGATAAGGGTCAATGGCGTACGGATTTCGTGGCTGATGTTCATGAAGAACTTCAGTTTTGCTTCGCCCATCTCTTCCGCATGGATATGCTGCTGCAATATGAGCTGGTCTTCCATCTTGCGTTTGCGGTGCTTGATATAGAGCAGACAGAGCCCCAGGAAGGCAAGCAGATAGCAGAGTCTTGCCCAGATGCTGGCGTACCAGGCTGGGTGGACGATGATGGAGAACTCCTTGACAGGGGTTTCGTATCCGTTGCAGATGGCCTTGACACGGAACTTATAGGTACCTGCTGGCATATGTGAGAATGACAGTTCGTTCATGCCAGACTGTATGGTTCGCCAATCCTCACCATTGATGCTGTAGGCGTAACTGATCTGCTCTACATTATTATATGTAAGAGTAGACAATTGGATGGTGAAGGTGTTGTCTTCATGAGATAAGGAGAACTTGTCGCTGTTGTAGGCGCCTTTGTCGGTGATAGTATAGATGCCCGATTCCATATCCGGGTATACAGGGTTGTTGCCAACAAGAAGTCCTGATATGGTAACTTTTGCCTGCCAAGGATGCTGTTTCACCTTGTCCGTATCAAACCAGTTGATACCGCCGGTTCCGCCCATCACCAGCATCTTTCCTCTCCAGAGCGTGCAGGCTGCAGCATCGCTGAACTCATTGCTCTGTAAGCCATTGTCCGAGAAGTACTTGTTGATAGTTCCTTTTTCTGTATCTACCTGGTTTAAGCCACAGGTGGTTCCTATCCAGATTCTGCCCTTGTAATCTTCTATGATGCTGGCTACGCTGTTGTTTGAAAGTCCAAGTTCTGTGTTATAAATCTTCGGATGAGCATATCCCTTCTTCGGATCATAGCAGATTGCGCCGTCTTCAGTGCCAAACCATACGCGGTTCTTGCTGTCCGAATAAACGCAATGTGAGAAACTGCCCTTGTTCAGACAGTTGACGCCACCGAAAGTGGAAGTCCAGCTATTCTTCTGCTGGTCATAGCAAGCCAGACCCACAGAAGTGGCTACGAAAACCCGCTTACCATCTTTTGAGATGCTAAGTTTTACGAGGAAATCATTAGGAATGCTGTTCTTTTTCAGGTTGTTGTCGGCACCATCTTGTTTTTTCCATTGCTTGATGCTTCCATCTGGAGAAAGGCGGAAAAGTCCTTTGCCCATGGTAGCAAACCATACATTGCCCTGCGGGTCTTCCTGGATATCGAAGATGCCCGCCTGGTTGCCAATGCCTAGGCTGAATGGATGGAAAGCCCCCCCCGCATCTATAAATCCGATGCCGTCAGTATAGGTTCCTACCCATGTTCTGCCTTTCTTGTCTTTGCAGAGTGCCAGTACCGTGGTGTTGCTTAATAAATGGCTCTTGATACTACCGGTTTTTATGTCAAAGAGGTAAAGACCATCCTTGTCGGTGCCCACCCAGACTTGATTGCCCTGGTTGGCACACAGACTTGTGATGCTGTTTTCGCCTATCACGTTGCGGTTGCCCAAACGGTAGCCCATATAGTTGAAATCGCATTGAGCCTGCGACTGCATGAATACGCCCTTCTGGAGCATACTCACCCAGATGTTTCCCGTAGAATCTTCTATAATGCTGGTAATCTTGCTCTTGGCAAGATTTACTTCATGGCAGAACAGAGGATTATTTTGCAAGAATCCTGTTACAGGATTATACACGAAGATACCCATACCATCGCAACCGATAAACAAGCGCTGGTCGCGGCTGATATAGATGTTGTCAATAGGAAGATTGCCAATGCCGGCTATCTTGGTGAAGGCGGTTGAACCAGCCTTGAGAAGGTAAACACCTTCATTCTTGGTAGCAAGATAAATGTTGCCCTTGTCGTCTTGCCTGATATCTTGTGTGTTAAGTTGCTCTGTTCCCATGATGCGTGAAACAAGCTTGCCGTTCTTTTCTTTCCGTAACAGCTTTCCGTTTTCCAGGATAATCCAGAGCCTTTCTTGTTTGTCTTCCAGAATTTTATGTATGTATTTCAGGTTCTCCACTTCTCCTTTCATGGTGTAACAGGCGTTTGCATCTGTTTTCTTGGTCATGATGCCGTAACCGGAGGTAACGACAGCAATATCGCCATTGTGCAAACGGCTTACCTGAGTAACGTAAGTGTTTATAGGCTTATTTCTTGAATCGAGCATAGGTACGTTGCTGAATCTTTTACCATTAAGTATAAGTAGCGACTTGTTTGTTCCCAGCACAATACGCCCCTTTTCATCCTGTGTTATACAGTTGATATAGTTGCTGTTGAGCCCGTTACTGTTGTTGTAGGCTTTTCTGATGACCATAAAGTTATAGCCATCATAGATATTCAAGCCGTTACGGGTGGCAATCCAAATGAAACCATTTGAATCCTGGAACACCTGAGTGGCAAGGTTGCTCGAAAGCTGGTTGTCTGAATTGAAAAGTTTTCCTCGCTGCGCCATCATGTTCTGCGCAGTGAGACAGAAGATAAACATCAGTAAAAGACCGATGTATCTCATTGTTCTGAGATTTGATTTCATGGAAATCATCATGATTCTTGGTTTCATTGTCTTTTTTGGCTTTTTTATATTCGTTTGCAAAAATACAAAATTAATGGGAGAATAATGCATGATAAGGTATGTTTTTTACGAGAATATATTAAAAAAGATGTTAAAATGTTACGTAGGGTAAAGATAATGTTACATGTGGTACGAGAGAAAAACTATTGGTTACTTATTATAAAGTATATATGATAGATTAGAAGTATCTTTGCATCGGTTTTTAAGTTGTATATATTTAGTATATTTAGGTTAGTTAGGTTTATACATAATAGTTTGTAGAATAGGTTTAGAATTTCTAAGAGATTTTGATATTATGGTTTTTATATAGAATCATGATTAATTGGTTTTCGGGATTGGTGCGTAGTGATTACGCGCCATTCTATTTTAAAAGACCAGCATCCTTTTCTGTAAACTGGAACCTGGCAATTCTTCATAATATAATAAGGTGACTGACAATAAATTATAAATCTAAAAATAATTGTAACAATGAACAGAAAGAAATTGTTAATATCACTCGCTATGGCTATGCTGTCAATGGCGGGACTGGCTGCAGATAATCTGCCGGCACTCCGTGTGGAGGGTAGGAACCTGGTGGATGCCAATGGTAAGATTGTTGTCTTGCATGGCGTAATGGATACGCCGAACCGCTACTTCAACGGGTGGAGATGGCAGCAGTGGAAGGCTGACTATTCAGAAGCCGACATAAAGCCTTGCTTGGAATATTTCTCTAAGCAGTTCTCGGCTATTACCGACAAGAAGCAGGGTGCTTATTGTACCGTGTTCCGATTGCACATGGATCCATGCTGGACCAACGATCCGGCAAAGAAAGCAGAAAACGAGGCAGATATCTCGGCATTCAACATGGCGCGCTATCGTCTCTATCTCCAGAAACTCTACATTCCTCTCATCAAGGATGCTATAGCACATGGGCTTTATGTCATCGTTCGTCCACCGGGAGTCTGTCCTCAGGACATTAGCGTGGGCGATACGTACAACCGCTATCTGAAGGGTATCTGGAAAACTTTTGCTGCCGATGAGTACATCAAGCAGAATGAAGGAGTAATTTCCATCGAACTTGCCAATGAGCCTGTGAGAGTACATCTTTCAGACGGAACGAAAGATGAAAGGGCTTTGCATGACTACTTCCAGCCGGTGGTGGATGTGATTCGCGAGCAGGGCTTCAAGGGAATCATCTGGGTTCCGGGCGCAGGTTATCAGAGTCAGTACCAGGATTACGTCAAGTATCCTATCACCGATAGCGAGGACAACTTCTCTTATGCAGTACATGTTTATTCCGGGTGGTATGGAAATATGACCGATAAGAATTACGATCACGATACTTTCATCCGCAACTTCAAAAGTCAGGTGCCGATGGTAGAGACGAAGCCTATCATGGTAACGGAGATAGACTGGAGTCCGGAAGATCCGGACAAGGCGAGCGAAGGTCACTATAATGAGTGGAGACAGTGGATACAACCTAACCTGGGAAGCTGGGCAACAGCATCTACCTCGAAATGGGGATTGGCATGGAAGGCAGTTCACGACCACTTTGGCAATATCGGAATGACGATTACCCATCCACAGGAATATTACGATATTGATGTATATCTTAAAACGGGCAAGGTGATTCCAGGTTTCCAGAATGCCAAGAAACACGGATTGTTCGAAGAGTGTTGCGGCTATGCCTGTATGAACTGGTATAAAGAGTGGTATTTGAAACAAAATACAACGGGAATTAAACAATTAGAAACCCAGGCAGACGTGGTTTCCACCTTATATTATAATATAGAAGGAAAAGAAGTTGAAAAGCCAACTGCAGGTGTTTATATAATAAAACAACTGTTAAGTAATGGAAAAATACGTTCTCGCAAGGTTTTTCTAAAATGATAAACTTTCTGTTACACCACGCAAAGTATGTTTCGAAAGAAATCCATACCTTTGCCGCCGTGAATAAACAGTTTTAGCGCACGCCTAAATTTTTAAAGCATAAATCAAAAATGAATAGAACATGATTGAACAAGTGTTAACAATGAAACGGACAGCAGCCTTATGCTTGGTGGGAGCTTTCTGCAGCCTGAATGCTCAGGCACAGAATATCCAGGTCAAGGGTAATCTTGTTGACGGTACAGGTGAGCCTCTGATAGGTGCCACTGTAAAAGTGAAAGGTAATGCCAGCGTCGGTGCGGTCACCGACTTAGATGGTAATTTCAGCATCAGTGTTCCTTCTGAGAATTCTATCCTCGTATTTACATACGTAGGTATGAAGACCAAGGAAGTAAAGATTGGTACGAAGAGAGAGTTGAAACTTACTCTTGAAGACGACAATGCCATTGGTGAAGTTGTAGTCGTTGGTTATGGTCAGCAGAAGAAGGCATCTGTCGTAGGTGCCATTACCCAGACCACAGGTAAGGTTCTGGAACGCGCAGGTGGTGTTTCTGATATCGGTTCTGCCCTGACAGGTAATCTGCCAGGTGTGATTACATCATCTTCATCAGGTATGCCTGGTGATGAGGATCCTAAGATTGTGATTCGTGGTGTGAGCTCTTGGAACTCTTCCGACCCTCTCATTCTTGTGGATGGTATCGAGCGCCCTATGTCGAGTGTGGATATCCATTCCGTGCAGTCTATCTCTGTATTGAAGGATGCTTCTGCCACCGCCGTCTATGGTGTGAAGGGCGCGAATGGTGTCATCCTGATTACCACCAAGCGTGGTACAGAAGGCAAGGCTAAGATTTCTGCCAGTGCAAGCACTGCGATCAAGCTGGTGTCTAAGTTGCCTGAGACCTACGGTTCTGCCGATGCGCTCTATTATGTGAACCAGGCAATCAAGCATGAGTTGGGACTCTCACCTTCAAGCTGGGGTGACATCCGCTCTACCGACTTCATCAACAACTATAATGCTCCTGCAGGTAGTATCGATCCGGAGACCGGATTGCTGATGAGCGAGCGTTATCCTGATGTAGATTGGCAGAAGGAACTCTTCAAGGACTACGCCATGTCTTACAATGCCAATGTGAACATCGCAGGTGGTACCAAGGCTGTGAAGTACTATGCAGCCATCGACTATCAGCACGAGGGTGACCTCTTCCGCGAGTGGAATAACAATCGTGGTTATACCAGTGGTTACGGATTCAACCGTATCAACGTTCGTTCCAATCTCGACTTCCAGCTCACCAAGACTACCACGCTGAAGGCAAACCTTTCGGGTAGCCATGGTATCCGCAAGTCACCTTATGGTTTGGAGAAAGGCTCATGGGCTGAGTCCCAGCTCTGGCAGGCAGCTTACTCAGCACCTCATGATACCTTCCTGCCACAGTATAGCGATGGTGTTTGGGGCTATTTCCCTAAAGATGAGCAAGGCTCTCCTAACTCAGTAACCAATCTTGCACTTCATGGTGAGCAGTCAACCACCACAACCCGTATCAACACCGACTTTACGCTCGAGCAGGATCTTTCCTTTATTACAAAGGGTCTGAAGGCATCTGCCATCGTATCTTGGGATAACGTGTTTGTGGAGGCAAACCGAGGTGTCAATGACCTCAATAATGCAGCCCAGTATAAGTATATCGACCCTGTTACGGGTAAGGTGACCTATAAGGAGAAGCCTGCGGGAAACAACAACTTCGATTTTGTGGAGACCATCGCATGGAAGACTGATGCGGGTGCACTCAACAACAATCTTACCCAGCGTAACCTCTTCTATCAGGCACAGCTCTATTGGGGACGCAAGTTCGGCAAGCACGATGTAACAGCTATGGGTGTATTCAACCGCTCTGAGCGTGCTACGGGTTCTCAGTTTACCAACTACCGTGAGGACTGGGCATTCCGTACCACCTATAATTATGACGATCGCTACATGTTCGAGTATAACGGTGCCTACAACGGTTCGGAGAAGTTCTCCAAGGACAATCGTTTTGCCTTTTTCAATTCTGGTGCTATCGGTTGGAACGTAGCCAACGAGAAATGGTTCAAGCCTGTGGCTGAAACAAAGGTATTCGGTAGAAATCTGATTGATATCCTCAAGCTTCGCTACTCTTATGGAGAGATTGGTGAGGATAATGTATGGGAACGCTGGCTCTACCAGACCACTTGGGCTTATGGTGGCAAGACCCATCTTGATTCAACCAACCCAAACAACGAATCCATTTATACTTGGTATAAGGAAGCAAAGGTAGGTAACCCAGATATCCATTGGGAGAAGGCCATCAAGAAGAACTTCGGTATCGACTATGCTTTCCTCGGTGGTCTCGTAGCCGGTTCGCTTGAGTTCTTCAGCGAGAAGCGTTCCGACATCATGATTGCCGGCAGCAGCCGTTCGGTGCCTTCCTATTTCGGTGCTTCTGCTCCTTTCCTGAACAAGGGTAGAACCAAGACCACAGGTTATGAGCTTGAAGTTCGACTGAAGTATGATTTTGCCAACGGTATCCATGCCTATGCCAATATGAACATGACGCATGCAAAAAATGTTGTTACCGAGCATGACGACCCAGAGTTGCTTCCTGCATACCAGAAGAACATGGGATTCTCCATCGGACAGGGCAAGAGCTATCTCGACAATGGTACAGCACAGTCTTGGGATGATGTCATCGCAATGACTCCTCATAATACCAATGACAGCCAGAAGTTGCCAGGTCAGTATATCATCACCGACTTCAACGGTGACGGTGTGATTGATACCAATGATAGTGCGCCTTATGGCTTTACAGGTACTCCTCAGAACACCTACAATGCCACTATCGGTATTGACTACAAGGGATTCAGTATCTTTGCGCAGTTCTATGGCGTAAACAACGTGAGCCGCTATGTAGCATTCAACTCACTGCCTAAGCCATACCTTCACACGGTGTTCAAGGAGGGTGCTTACTGGTCACCATCAACTCCAAACGGTATTCCTTCACTCCGCATGAACTCTACTCCAAGTTACTATGAGGGTACCCGCTTCCTCTACGATGGTTCGTTCTGCCGCTTGAAGAACCTGGAGGTGGCTTATACCTGGACTGACGGATGGATCAAGAGTCTCGGTCTCTCGATGTTGAAGGTTTATGTAAATGGTAACAACCTCTTCCTCTGGACAGATATGCCTGACGACCGTGAGTCGAACTTCGCAGGTACAGGTCTTGCTTCTCAGGGTGCATACCCAACAATGAAGCGTATCAACTTCGGTATCAAGTTAGAGTTGTAAACAGCGTTAATATAACACATTATTTATTATGATAAGAATAATTTCTAAATATAAGTCTGCTTGCCTGGCGTTGGCATTGGGATGTTCTCTCGCCCTGACTACCAGCTGTACAGACTATCTTGACAAGTCACCAGAATCGGATGTATCTCCAGAGGATGCTTTCAAGAATTTCAAGAATTTCCAGGGCTTTACAGAGGAGCTTTATCTCTGTATTCCTGACTTCTCCAAGAGTTACTGGACAACGTCCTGGAACTGGGGTGAGGATGATATCCAGGCTGTGGGTATCGACTTCCACATGAGCTACAAGGTTGACCAGGGTGACTTCTGGGGCTGGCAGCAGGAATATGACGGATGGGGCGCAAGCTTTATGGACCAGGGGTCAAGTTTTTTGGATCCAAACGATGCTGGTAATAATTATCGTTTTTCTCGTGGCCTTTGGAAGGCTGCATGGTATGGCATCCGTAAAGCAAATCTGGGTCTGGAGAATATGGACCTGATGACGGCTGCCACCCAGGAGGAGAAGAATACCATCAAGGGTCAGTTGCTCTTCTTCCGTGGATGGCTTCATTTCCAGCTGATGCAGTATTTCGGTGGTCTGCCATATATTGATCATACCATAGCTGCCGACCAGCCAATGACTCTTCCTCGTGAAACCTGTCAGGCATGTGCCGAGAAGGCTGCTAAAGACTTCCGTGAGGCTGCAGAGCTTCTGCCTATCGACTGGGATAAGTCTTCTGTTGGTCGCAATACATTAGGCAAGAATGGCTTCCGCATCAACAAGATTACCGCACTTGCCTATGAAGGCAAATCACTCTTGTGGGCAGCTTCTCCACTGGTGAAGAACTGCGATGACAAGATGAACGTAAACGGCAATGCCAGCACCTACGATTACGATACCAACTATGCACAGCAGGCTGCCGAGGCACTTGGCGAACTCCTTACTCTTGTTGAGACAGGACAGACCCAGTACAAGCTCGTGGATTTTGCTGATTACTCAGATCTGTTCTATACCTGGAACAAGAACATGCTTCCTCCAGGTTCTACCGAGAATATTCTCCGTGATATTCCAGCCGATGCATGGCAGAACTCTCACTTCGGAGTGTTCACCGAGTTTGGCGGTCAGATTCTTACAGGTGGTCAGGCTTCCTCACAGCCTACAGCCAACTACGTAAACTATTATGGTATGGCGAATGGTCTTCCTCTCGATGACCCAGAGTCTGGTTTCGACCCAACCCATCCTTGGAAGAACCGTGACCCACGTTTCTATCACGACATCGTATATGATGGAGTAAAGGTGGTAGAGGGAGCCATCGAACCGGAAGCCAACCGATATGCCAACCTCTATACAGGTGGTACTTACCGTGACGATATCAATGAGAGCCGCACTGGTTACCTGCTTTATAAGTTCATTCCTATGATCGCCAACACCTATGATATGGGTGCTACTTATAACAAGTTGTACATTGATGTGCCTTACCTGCGTCTTGCCGACTGTTATCTGATGTATGCCGAGGCTTGTGCAGCCGTAGGTGGAGCCACCGCTTCAGCCAAGTGCTCACTCACTGCTCTCGATGCAGTGAACAAGATTCGCGAACGTGCCGGTGTAGCCGATGTAGCTGCCAAGTTTACCGGCAACAAGGACAAGTTCATGGATGAGGTTCGCCGCGAGCGTGCCGTAGAGCTTGCTTTCGAAGGTCATCGTTTCAACGACCTGCGCCGCTGGTTGCTTCTCGACAAGGCACCATACAACATCAAGACATCGCAGGAGTTTGTACGTGCAGGAAAGTTTGATCCAAAGAATCCACAGAACACCGAGGTTTCCGGTTTCAAGGAGAAGACCATTCTTACCCGCCACTTCACAAGCAAGCACTGGTGGATGCCTCTGAAGAAGAAAGACACCAGTATCTATCCTGAGATGTTCCAGAATCCAGGTTGGTAATAGAGTGTGAATCAAGAAAACAATTAAAAGAATAAAGAAGGAAAAATTATGAGCAACATAATTTCAAGATATAAAGCGATTCTTCCGGTTTCCCTCTTCGCTCTCTCTGCACAAGGAGTGATGGCACAGGATGCCACAGAAGCAGACACCATCAACGTGGCATTCCGCAAGGCGGATGCCCGTGATGTAATCACTCCTGTCAGCACGGTCAAGGTGAAGAATCTGCTGGAGAAGAACTACAATACCTATAGCCTCGACAATATGCAGGCTTTGGCTGCAGGTTATAACGGGTCGCTGTGGAACCAGGGTGATGCACTCGTGCTGATTGACGGTGTGCCACGTGATGCAAACAATGTTTTGCCAACGGAGATAGAAGACATTACCTTCCTCAAGGGTGCTTCTGCCGTTGTTCTCTATGGTAGCCGTGCTGCAAAGGGTGTTATCCTCATCACAACAAAGCGTGGTAAGATTGAACCGCTGAAGATAAGCGCCCGTGCCAACTATCAGATGAGTGTAGCGAAGTCTTATCCTACCTACCTCGATGGTGCGCAGTATATGACGCTTTACAATCAGGCTCTTGCCAATGATGGTCTTTCTGCTAAATATTCAGATGAAGACATCTATAACACGGCTGCAGGTACCAATCCTTACCGTTATCCAAACCAGCAGTTCTATAATTCTGATTATCTCAAGAAGACCAAGTCTCGCTACGATGTGACGGCTGAGTTCGAGGGTGGTGGTAAGTTTGCACAGTTCTATACCAACGTGAGCTACTACCGCGAGGGTGATTTCCTGAATTTCGGTGAAGGAAAGAACAACTATACCGACCGTCTGAACGTACGTGGTAACATCGACCTGCAGCTCGCTGACTGGGCTTCTGGTTGGGTGAATGCCAACGCTACCTATTATAACCAGCATGGTTCAAACAGCGAATTCTGGAAGGCAGCTTCTACATTGCGCCCTAACCGTGTGGCTCCATTCATCCCGCTGTCTTATCTTGACCCGATGGATGCCAATTCTCTGGCTCTCATCAATAACTCAAGAAATATCATCACCAATCCTGCGGGATTGCCAGCCGGAAAGTATTTCCTGGGTGCTACACAGGAAGACCAGACCAATGCCTTCGCAGATATGTATGCAGCAGGCTACAACACCTGGACTTCCCGCCAGATGCAGTTTGATACTGGTGTCAAGTTTGATCTCTCTTCTTTGCTGAAGGGATTGAGCTTCAAGACCATGTTTGCGGTTGACTATTCTACGTCATACACAACATCCTTGAACGACAGTTATGCAACCTTCGGTGTCAACTGGACACAGTTTGACGGCAAGCAGATTATCGGTTCCGTCACACAGTATGGCGAGGATAAGCATACGGGTACTTTGAACTCCAGCAACTCAGCAGAGCGCCAGACTCTTGCCTGGACCGGACAGTTTGACTACGTTAACTCCTTCGGCAATCACAATGTCAATGCCACCTTGCTCGCCAATGGTTATCAGCAGACCATCAGCGGTGAGTATCACAAGGTAAGCAATGCCAACCTGGGACTTCTCGTGTCATACAACTATGCACATAAGTACTATGCCGACTTGGCAGCCAATGTGGTACATTCGGCAAAGCTTCCTGAGGGCAACCGCAATGCCATCTCTCCATCGGCAACTCTTGGCTGGAGACTCTCTGAAGAGAATTTCCTGAAGGATGTAAACTGGCTCAATGACCTCCGTCTTACTGCAGGTTATACCGTCTTGAACCAGGATCTTGATATTTCTGAGTACTTCATGTATGAGAATATCTTCACGGCTACCGGTACATGGTGGGGATGGTCTGACGCCAACAACAGCATCCAGACTTCCGACTCGCAGCGTGGTGGTAACGACAAACTGGGCTTCATCAAGCGCAAGGAGTTCAACGTAGGTTTGAATGGTGCCTTGTTCAGTAACCGACTCAGCTTTGCCGTAAACTACTACAACACGGTGACTGATGGCTTGCTCGCTCAGCCAGATTACATCTATCCAAGCTATATGCATACCTACTGGCCTGTATCTACATTCGTGCCATACATCAACTATGGTAAGAATCGCCGCACAGGTGTTGACTTCTCTCTCGGTTACAAAGACAAGGTGGGAGACTTCGAATATGGTATCCAGGCATTCGGACAGACCAACAGTTCAAAGAACCTGAAGGTTGCAGAGAATGTAGAGTATGACTACATGCGTACAGAAGGCAAGCTCACTGATGCCCTTTGGGGATATGAGTGCTTAGGCTACTACAACAGTCAGGATGAAATTGACAATGATAAGGTCAAGAGCTCTTTCGGTACAGTAAAGCCAGGTGATCTGAGATACAAGGACCAGAATGGAGATAATATCATCGACAGCAAGGACCGCGTGGTTATCGGTCGCTGGAGCGCCAAGTTCACCGGTGGTATGAATCTTACCTTGAAGTACAAGAACTTCACTCTCTTCGCCATGTTGACAGGTCAGTTTGGTGGCAATGCTCTCAAGGACGATACCTACAACTGGGTTTACGGTGAGCGTAAGTACAGTGATGTGGTACTCGGTGCCTGGACAGAGAGTAAATACAAGAACGGTGAGTCTATCACCTATCCTCGTCTGACAACACAGAGTGGTGACAACAACTTCTGTGCTTCCGACTACTGGATGTATTCTACAGACCGTATCGACTTGAGCCGCGTGCAGCTTACCTACGACTTCAACAAGTCTCTCTTCGGAGACAATAGCTTGGTTAAGGGCTTGCAGGTATATGTCAATGGCAGCAGCCTCCTGACGATAGCCGGTGAGCGCAAGCAGATGGAACGCAATGTAGGTTCTGCTCCTCAAACCCGCAGTTTCACCATCGGTGCAAAGGTTGAGTTCTAATATAGAAAATTAAGATAACGAAAATGACAAAAGTGATGAACAACTTACTATCAAAATATAAAATTGGTGGAGTGGTGCTCGGACTGGCTCTTTCGATAGGATTGACAAGCTGTGACGACATGTTTAAGCCTGCCATCGAAAACCATCTGGGTTTCGAGTATATGTACGACCATCCAGACTATGCAGATGGTTTGCTTGGCAACGCCTATACCCGTTTGCCAAACGGCTCTTACTCATTCAATGATGTTGCAACAGACGATGCCGTAAGCAACGATGCTACCGACTCTTATCGTAAGATGACTGGCGTAGATAGCTGGACTTCAAGCAACAATCCGGTGGAAACCTGGCGCAACTGTCGTGCAGCCATCCAGTATATTAACCTCTTCCTTGCCAATGTGGATAAGGTAAACTGGAACAGCGATGAGGTAGTGCGTGCCATGTATGAGCAGCGTTATATCGGCGAGGCCAAGGGTTTGAGAGCACTCTTCATGTACTATCTGCTCCGTGCCCATGGTGGTTTGGATGCCAATGGAAAACTCCTCGGTGTTCCTAACGATCTTGTGCCAACAAATGTAAGTTCAGATTTCAATTCTCTGGAGGTGCGTGCTTCTTATGCCGACTGCATGAAGCAGCTCATTGCGGATGCAGAAGAGGCTGTACGTGTACTTCCTGTTGATTACAAGGATACGGATAACGAGACAATGACCGTTAGTTGCCTTGGCAAATCCTATACAGTTACAAAGGCTACTTACAATCGTGTACTTGGTACCAACTTCGCCGGACGCTTAAGTGGTCGTATCGCCCGTGCCGTTCTTGCACAGGCTACATTGATGGCTGCATCTCCAGCCTTTGCCAGTGGCAGCGGCGTAACCTACGAGCAGGCAGCCCAATATGCTAAGGCTGTGCTCGACCTCAATGGCGGCATTTCAGGCATTGATACAAATGGTTTGGAGTGGTATGCAGACCCAAACATGAAGGATCTTACAGCGGCACAATGTCCTAAGGAAGTACTCTGGCGTACAGAGAAGAGCGAGAACAATGATTTGGAGACCAAGTACTACCCACCATCAATCTATGGTCAGGGTCGTATTAATCCAACCCAGAATCTTGTAGATGCATTCCCTGCTGCCAACGGTTATCCTATTACAGATGCCAAGAGCGAATATGACCCAGCTAATCCATACGCAAACCGTGACCCACGTCTGGCTAAGTACATTATCTATAACGGACAGACAGCCGGTTCAGGAAATGCCGTCATCAATACACAGGCAGACAATGCTACTAATCTCGATGGTCTCAACAAGGACGTTTCCAAGTCAACCCGCACAGGTTACTATATGAAGAAACTCCTCCGTCAGGACATCAACCTGGATCCTACGGTAAACGGCAAGGCTTATCATTATACAGCCCGCATCCGTTACACAGAGCTTTATCTGGATTATGCCGAGGCAGCCAATGAGGCTTATGGTCCTAAGGGTGGTACAGGTTACTCAGCCTACGATGTCATCAAGGCAATCCGTGAGCGTGCAGGCTTGGGAGAGTTTGGCGATGATCCATACCTGGAAGAGTGTGCACAGAGCAAGGAAAAGATGCGTGACTTGATTAGAAACGAGCGCCGCATCGAGCTTTGCTTCGAAGGCTTCCGCTTCTGGGATCTGCGTCGCTGGAAGGCTAACCTCACAGAGGAGGCAAAGGGTATGAGTATCACCAACGAAGAGGCTGGTAAGAAATATACTCCAATCTCTGTGGAAACACGTAACTTCAAGGAGAATGCCTTCTATGGTCCTATACCATACGACCAGATTCTTAATTTCCCATCACTCGTTCAGAACGCTGGATGGTAAAAAGAACAACATTTGGTAATAACAAGAAAAAATGAAGAATATGAATAAAACATTCAGAAAAATAGGAACTGCAATCATGGGACTTGCCTTGGTAGCTGGTCTTTCTACCTCTTGTTCAAACGGAGATTGGGAAGATAGTCTTCAGGGAGGAACAGCCAATGGTGGCAACAACGGTAAGATATCTGTATATTTCTCTATGCAGGCACCTATCCGCGTTATCACCCTTGGTAATGACGATGATGCAGTAAACACCGATGACAATGCTCATCAGTTCAAGCTGCAGGCAACTTGGGGTGGTGGCTACAAGAATACCAAGGACTGTAAGATCAGCTATCAGATAGATCCATCTCTTCTGCCAGAAGGCAGTGGTATGGAGGTGCTCCCTTCATCCTACTATACCCTGGAGGATCCTAACACCCTGACTATTCCTAAGGGAAAGATTATTGGTGGTACAACAGTGCATCTTACTGATGCCTTCTTCAACGATCCAAAGGCTGCTACTACACACTATGTATTGCCAGTAAGACTCGTTTCTTCCCTCACTGGTGATGATATCCTTGAAAAGCAGAACTATCAGTTGCTCTGTGTGAAGTACAAGAATCAGTATTCAGGTCTGTATTGCAAGACAGGAACTACCAATATCCAGGATCTGAAGACCATTACCCACAAGAATGAGGATGCCCTGGATGTGGTTTCAACTGTAGATTTCAACACATCTTCCATCACTTTCTCTTATCCTGTTAAGGAGTGGAAGCATGATGATGCAACGGATAGCTGGAGCCAGATTGATGCAACCAAGAAGTTGACCTTGACGCTGGCATTCAATGGTGAAAACTGTCAGGTTTTTCAGGATGGCAAGGTGATTGGTAATGGTACTTTTGCTCCTCGTGGCATTCAGGATTTCAGCGACAAGAACCGCATGGCTGATTGTCTGAAGATCAAGTTTAATGCTACTGTTGTGACCAACGCCGGTGATGTAGAGCACGAGAAAACATGGAACATCTCTGCTGACTATGTGATGTCTATGATGAGTCGTGGCAACAAGCTTGAGTCATGGAAGTAATTTCGTAACAAACTAATGAAAATGAATTTAGTAGTATGAAAGTAAATAAATATATTATATCTGCACTGGTCTGCCCATTTGTTTTGGGCAGCTGTGCAGACTGGGATGACTGGAAATATGACGTAGAGAAGCCTCAGACCATCGCTCAGTATGAGTACCTCAACGACTATGCGCCATTGAAGGAGTATCTGGATCGTGGTGCTCATCCTGGCTTTAAGGTTAGTGCTGCACTTGGCGCGGACGAGTTCAACCAGCAGGGTCCTCTCTTCCGTCTTGCAGCCCATAACTTTGATGAGATTGTTGCAGGCAATGCCATGAAGATGGCTTCCTGTGTCAACGACCAGGGTGTGATGGATTTCAGTAAGGTATCTTCTTTTGTTTCCGCAGCAGAGGATGCAGGGTTAACAGTTTATGGTCATACGCTTGCCTGGCATGCTCAGCAGCCTAGAAAGTATCTGAATGAGCTGATAAAGGATAAGCAGTTGCCTCCTGCTGAGAAGAATCCTGGACTTATCATCACGGCTGGTGCTCCTAAGGCAGATACCTGGGAATATGAAATCTACTATGATCTGGATAAACCTCTTCAAGCAGGTAAAACTTACGAGATTTCACTTAATGTGAGGGGAACTAATCCTGGAACGATTGATTTCTGGCCTGGTAAGAAAGATGGTTCTGATACACAGTATGGAGCAGGTTCATTTACTGTAGCTGAAAGTGCTATTGATAATAGCTTCTCTTTTACGCCGAATGCGGATATCGATCGTATGCGTTTCTGCTTCGGAAAGATTGGCGGTACTCTCTATTTTGATAATTTTGTATTGAAGGAAAAGGGCTCTGACCATAATCTTGTAGTAAACTCTACCTTTGATGAAAATGATATTTCTCACTGGACCAAAGTTTCTTGGGTAGACGTCAACTATAAGATTGGTAATGTAGCTGGTGCGGGTGCTGTTGAAATCCCTGTAAGTGTTGGGCATCTTACCTTTGATGATGGTCAGAACCTTGGTGGATGGGGTATGGATAATACGCCAAAGATTGTAAATGGTGTTTGTGAGGTTGGTAACAACGCAGCCAAGGAAAACCCTTGGAATGCACAGGTTTGCTATGAACCAGGTTTCGCTTTCGAGAATGGTAAAACCTATCACTTGAAGATGAATATCAAGGGTTCTGTAGCTGGTGAATTTGGTGCTGGATTCCAAAATCCTGAAGGATACCAAGGCTGTGGTGACTTCCCTACCATCAACGTTACAACTGATTGGGAGAAAGTTGATGTGACTACCACATGTAATGGTGACAATGCCTTGCGCCTGTTGCTGAATATCGGTAAATATCCGGGTACCCTCTATATTGATGATTTTGAAGTTTACTACACGAAGTCTTCAGATGGTATCCCTCTCACTCCTCAGGAGAAATCAGATACTCTTACCTGGGCGATGAACAAATGGATAAGTGGCATGATGCAGGCCACTGGAGGCAAGGTGAAGGCTTGGGATCTCATCAACGAGGCTGTCTCTGGTGGTGGCAACGTAAACGGATACTATGCTCTTCAGACTGAGGCTACCAGTGAGCATAATCCACAAGATTTCTACTGGCAGGATTACTTCACACCAGAGATGTATGGTCCTATCGTAGAGAAGGCGGCTCGTGATGCTTATGCTGCGGTAGAGGGTACAAACCCTGAAGACCTCAAGCTCTTCATCAACGATTATAACCTGGAGTCTGACTGGGACGACAACAAGAAGGTGAAGTCGCTCGTTTACTGGATTGGCGTATGGGAAAAGAAGGGTCAGGAACTCGGCTGGAACACCAAGATTGATGGTATCGGATCACAGATGCACATCAGCTACTACGAGAATGAACAGACTCTGGAAAGCAAGAAGAAGGCCATCCAGAACATGCTCAAGATCATGGCAGAGACTGGCAAGCTCGTCCGTATCTCAGAGATTGATATGGGCTATGTAGATAAAGATGGCAAAGATGTTACTACTGCTCAGCTGGAGAAGCTTCCTATTGAAGAGCGTGTGGCTAAGGAAAAGGCTATGGCTGAACACTACAAGTGGATTATCGAGCAGTATTTCAAGATCGTTCCTGTCAGTCAGCAGTATGGTATCTGCCAGTGGTGTCTCACCGATTCACCAACAGACAGCGGTTGGCGCCCTGGACAGCCTGTAGGTCTTTGGAACCTCAACTATCAGCGCAAGCCTGCTTACGGTGGTTTTGCTGATGGTCTTGCTTCTTCTGCTAAAGGAGAAAGTGATGTAAAATAATTAATGATTAATTTAAAATAATAAACTATGAGGAAATTTTTATTGACTTTCGTGGCAATTATTGCATCGTGCATGGCCATGGCTGCATCGATTGCAGAAAATGAAGTGGATTATTCGTATCTACGAGGTACGTATACTACTAGTGCGTATCCAAATACTTATGAATTGTTAGAAGAAAATGGATTTCCTAAAAGAGCATGTACAATAGGCGTTCAAATGAAAGCTTTGCCTTATGGTTACCATTATTCTTGGAAAATATTAAAAGGTAATGGTGATGAGGTCCTTCAAGTACAACCTGGGACAAATTTTGCATATATAGGCCAGAATGGACACACTGATGTTTTTGAGTTTTCTATAAGCATAATAGATGAGACTACAGGTCATCCTATAATGTCAAGAGATATTAGTTTTGTATTTATTGAAGGTTTTAACAAGCCGATTGTTCCACCTGTTGGTCAATAAAGTTTTGTAAGTAGAACATTAGTTTTAGGTTTTATCATACAAAGATTAACCGAAAAAAGATGTTAGTCGTTAAGGTTGGCTGTGTTGTGATGACACGGTCAACCTTTTTGCATTTTTTTAATGATGAAAATATTCTCTTTCTCCTATGTGTCATTCTTGAAAGAGATTGTCTAGTGTGACTTCGCTGTTTACTATACTTGAATGGATGCCATTGGCAACACCAAATGTAAGCCTCGCTAGCCACGCCACCAATATTCAATGCCTTGCGTTTTCGTGCCAAAATCTTTAATTTGGCTTCCCAGAGAAGGACGTGATGTATTAGGCTCATCTGTATATTTTTCCTCTGTTTTGACTAAACATTTGGGGAATCTGGAATATTTTGGGTAAAAACATTTGGGGAATCTGGAACATTTTGGGCAAAAACATTTGGGGAATCTGGAATATTTTGTATCTTTGCACTCAAAATCAAAATGTTATGGCAAATATTGTGTTTGAAAGAAAAATATATGATAAGATGCTTGCTTGGAAGCAAGAGCGTCAGGGGAAGACTGCGCTTCTTATCAAGGGAGCAAGACGCATAGGAAAATCTACTATAGTGCGTACTTTTGCTGGGCGAGAGTACAAAAGCTATATATTGATAGATTTCTCTATGGCTTCAAAGGCTGTTACAGATCTTTTTGAAGATTTAATGAATTTAGATTTTATCTTTCTTCGCCTTCAGTCTATTTATCAGGTGGTCTTGGAGAAGCGAAAGTCTGTGATTATTTTTGATGAAGTGCAACTTTGTCCTAAGGCTCGCCAAGCTATTAAACATCTAGTGGCTGATGGTAGATACGATTATATAGAGACGGGTTCTCTAATTAGTATAAAAAAGAATGTAGCTAATATTATCATCCCAAGTGAAGAGACGCGTTTGGAAATGTATCCAATGGACTTTGAGGAATTTTGCTGGGCTTTAGGGGATAAAGTTACGATGCCCTTGCTCAAACAATTTTTTGATTCACGGATCCCTTTGGAAGCTGCTCATCGAGAAACTATGCGTCGGCTTCGCCTTTATATGCTTGTTGGTGGAATGCCACAAGCTGTAAAAGAATATCTTGAGACGAATAATCTTAGTAAGACGGATGCTGTGAAAAGGGAAATTTTGGAACTCTATTTGGATGATTTTAGAAAGATCGACAATAGTGGACGAGCAGCTAAACTTTTTGCTAATATACCTGCTCAGCTGAATAATAATGCATCTAGATACCAAGTAGCTAGTGTGTTGGATGATTCTGAACGTAAGAACATAATGGGTATATTGGAGGAAATGAAGGATAGTATGGTTGTAAATTTTGCCTATCATGCCAATGATCCGAATGTAGGTCTGGCTCTTCATAGTGATGGTAATTTCTATAAAATGTTTACGGCAGATACGGGGCTTTTTGTGACTCTCGCCTTTTGGGACAAAGATCATACTGAAAATATTATTTATGAAAAGCTTTTGAGTGATAAGCTGAGTAGTGATATGGGATATGTATATGAGAATCTTGTAGCGCAGATGTTAGTAGCTTCTGGCAATAAACTTTATTATTATACTTTCCCTCATGCCACTAGCCATAAAAGTTATGAAGTGGATTTCCTTCTTTCAAGAGGAAAGAAAATTTATCCGATAGAGGTGAAATCCTCAGGATATAATACTCATAAGTCACTAGACGAGTTTTGTGCTAAATATTCTGATCGAATAGATAAGAGATATCTCTTGTATACAAAGGATTTGAAGAAAGATGGACAAACGCTCCTCTTACCGATTTATATGACTCCTTTGTTGTGATTTCCTCTTCAAATAGGTTTGATGGTGTATCATTTTCGTTATAATGTTGGCTATCAAACCTATTTGGTACTTCTCACAAAGTATTTGTTATACCACGCAAAGTCTTTTTCAGCCTTTTCTGTTACTTTTGCAAGCGGAAATGAGAAACATTTCTCGTTCCACGAATGAACAATTATTATCAATAAACTTAAAATTAAAAGCTTATGAAAAAAATTTTTACTTTGATTGCTGCTGCCTTGATGGCAGTTAACGTGAGTGCAGCTAACAAGGTGCTGAAGATTACTGGCACCGCTGACAAGGTTAATCCTTGGGACAGCCAGTGTTATATCAACCTTAAGAATCTAGAGAAGGGCAAGGCTTATGTCGTGAAGTTTGATGTGTACACTACAGCTGGTACCGAATTCAAAATCGGAACAGAGGCTATTGACGAGACTCAGACAGAGCATATGACGGAGTGGAATGCTTCTGCAGTGTTCAATTATACTGAGGAACTTACCTTGACTAATCAAAAGTCAGAGGCAGTAATAAACTTCCCTGGTAAGACCACGGTTACTTGTCACTCCCACTGTACTGCAAAGCCAGGAATGGAGATAGATCATACAAATGGTAATACCAAAAATTGTAATCCGGAAATTTTGAAGGATTATGAGTATGCAGCTACTGCACTCTTGCTGAATGTAGGAAAGATGCCTAAGGATGCAGTCATCTATATTGGTAGCATTAAGGTGTATGATGCAGATGGCAACCTCCTTTCAACAGAGGATTTTGATAATGCAACAGTTGGTGAGTATGATGCTACTAAGACTATTCACTATCCAGCTTGGCAGAATGCTGCTACATTTGAAATTGTAGAAGAGCCTACTACAGGCATTTCTAATATTGAGAGTGCAAATGTAGCTAAGGATGGCAAGTGCTTCAACCTCGCTGGTCAGCAGGTAGGTAAGAACTATAAGGGCGTTGTCATCAAGAATGGTAAAAAGATGGTTATCAAGTAATAGATGAGACGTTTTACAATGCTCGCATCGTACTATATATAATAATGTGTACGATGATGTAGAATCTATATAATATAAATATTAAACAAATGGTATAAAAAATCCCAGAATCGCTCTTCCAAGCAGTTCTGGGATTTATTATGGTGATATTTGTCATCAATATCTCCGCTATTATATTTTTTATGTATTGCTCAGATTCTTAATGATTTCCAAAGGTAGCTGGGTAGCTTTGGAAACCTGTTCGGCAGAAAGTCCCATTGCCAGCAATCGTTGTGCTGTTTCTGTGTTGGCCTCATGTTTGCCTTCTGCTCTACCTTTTTCCATACCTTCCTTCATGCCCTTTTCCATACCTTCAGCTATACCTTCACGCTTAGCAGTGTCTACGGAATTCTTGATGTCGCGATATGCCATCTTGCTGGTCTCGTACTCCCTCATTTCCTGCGGAGTAAACTTGGCTATCTCGGCTTCCTCGAAGAGGCGGTCGAAAACTTTGTCGCACAGTTCTTTAGGGCGCTGGGTAAGTTTATAGAGGTTCTTCAGAGCATAGAGCCACTTCTCGTAGAGCGTATCCAGTTCTTCCAGGGGTTTGTTGAACTTGGAAATCTCTACATAAATATATTCGAGCTTTTCGTAAAATACTTTGTGGGTAGCGGTGTCGCACAACTGCACATGATGGCGGATTTTCTCCTTGTCGAATGCATCCTCGTTCATGCTGAAGTTGAGCAGGGCTACGGTATAGACACGATTGAGCTTGAAATCCCATTCATTCCCCTTTGGTGCCTGTTCACGGATAGGGAAGGTTGAGTAGAAAAGGGCGCGATCCTTGAAATACGTCTGGTAGGCATTCTGCATTTCTACGATGAACTTCTCGCCGTTTTCGCCCTCGCAATATACATCGAAGATGGCTCTGCGGTCGGTATAGACATCTCCCAGATGCTCTGGATTCAGATACGATACGTCCTTCACAACCTGTCTGCCATTAAACAAGCTGTTGAGGAAGCAAATGAGCAAATCCTTGTTCATTGCTGTTCCAAAAATTCGCTTGAAACCGAAGTCGGTCAGCAAGCTGATGTATCTTTCTTCTACCTGCTTCATAATCATCTGTTTAAAAAATCCATGCCGCAAAGGGCGACTCTAGTTAAAAGAATGATAAAACCTTTTCTACCAACATATCATGCTGAGCTTCAACTAAGCCTGATTCAACTTTGTTGATAAAGCCCTCAATCTCACTTTCACTCATAATCCTTAATTATTTTAAATTTAACAATATCCTTAATCTTTGTTGGAATAAGATCTGGTTGCTAAAGTAGTTTTAAATTCTTTGGATGCAAATATACTTCAAAATCTAGATAACGCCAAATATTTGAATGAAATTAACATCATTATTGACCAAATAACTGAACTTCGCATATCAGGAAGTTCAGTAAGTAATAAAAGCGTTCTTTGTATATATGTAACAAGGCGCAACCTTCTCACGAAGACTGCGCCTCTAATAGTTTTCTTTTTTTGTTTAATTTTTAAGAGAGTATTAACATATATATTTTTTTGTAAGTGTAAGTTTCTTACTTCTTTATTTCTTTTGCTCTGAACTTTATGGCTCGAAGAACTTAATCTGTGTTCCATTTGCCAACTGAGTTCCTGCCATATTAAAGTTGAATGCTGTAGGATTTGGTTTCTTCTCATCCTTTGGATCAACTTCGTAACCATAAACAACCAAATAAGCTTCAACCTTGCTTTTATCCTGGGTAACTTGTCCGAAAGTATATCGGCTGTTTCCGCTAGAATAGCAATAGAACTTAACCTTATGTGTAGCACCACCATATTCCAGATTTACAGTAATAGCATCAGGGAAGAGCATGAACTGGATAAAAGGTGTAATTGTATAGTAATATACAACACTCTTGAAGCTAACCGGCATCTTATATTCCTTCAATGCTTCCTTCAGGTCTTTCGTGTCAACATTTTCTGGAATGTAACGGGCGAAGATCTTTACAGGGAAGTTGTTAACAGTCATTACAGTATCTTTGCCATCTCCGTGGATAGATGTAGAGACATCTAAGGTGTCGTGATATTCCTTTTTGCCGTCTTTTTCTGTAACATGCTCGTCGCTCACGTAAGCGAGTTTGCTCATGCGGCTACCTGATGTCTTGAGATAGCAGGTCTGCTTTTCTGCTTGTGTGAGCGGCTGATAATAGCTGTTGTTATCATCGCCTGTATTACAAGAAGTGAATGCGAAAGCTGCAACGAAGGCAGCTACAATTGAGAATAATTTGATTTTTTTCATTTTGCTATTATGTTTTGATTCTTATTTTCTCATATTTCTCAGCCTAAATGCACCCCGATATAGTTGCCCGAGGCACTTCAGTTCTTGTATAAAACAAGAAAAGGCGGGAAACTTGCATCACTTTTAGTTAATCTCTGTTAATGCTCTTCACTTGTCCATTTCATAGAGCACTTTTGCCAATGTATCGTAACCTCTGACTTTCAGTTCTTAGTTGTTTGAGCTTTTTACTGTATTAAGTCTAGGTTTGTCTTACATAGCTATGCAAAGTTAGTTTTTTATTTTGAAATACGCAAGAAATTTATGATTTTCTTTCTCTTTTTCGCATAAAAATACTACTTTTGTGGAGATTTTAGGGATTATTCACCTAAAAGCGGAATGAATCGTGTAGACTCAGAGTCTCATGGAAAATGAATTAATGATGAATCTGATATGAAAAAGAAAGTAGGTACATTTAAGATTTGGCTGTTGGCGATAGCCGCAGTAGTGGCGTTTTCTGTCTTGCCGAAGGTTTCTTCGCTGGCAACAGAAGATCAGGCACTTGTTGTGAAGGAGAACAAGCAGGAGGCTGCTGATGCTGCGGGCGATGAACCGTCTGCAGAGAATAAGCAGGAAACTGCTGGAGAGGATGCGAATCTGGAGGCGCAGGGGCTGGAGATTCCGGTATCTAAGTTAAAGGTATCTGAAACCATCAAGCATCGGTTGGCTTATACGGTATCTTATAATCATGATACGCGACAGCCGAATTGGGTAGCCTGGGCGCTGACGGGGGAGCATGCATCTGGTAAGTTGCCGCGCGGTAAGTTTGCTGATGATGAGGAGATGCCGGCACCCGTGGGTACTTTGGCGGATTATTACAACAGTGGTTTGGACAGGGGACACATGTGCCCGGCAGGTGACAACAAATGGAGTCAGCAGGCGATGGATGAATGTTTCCTGATGACCAATATGTGTCCGCAGAACCACAGTCTGAATGCGGGGGTATGGAACACGATAGAGCAGCAGTGCCGCAACTGGGCGAAGCAGTATGGTAAGGTTTATATTGTCTGCGGACCGATATTTCTGGATAAGGAGCATCGCAAGTTGGGTAAGAACAAGGTGGTAGTGCCTGATGCCTTCTTCAAGGTGGTTCTTCATACGGGCAAGAATCCGCAAGCCATCGGCTTTATCTGCCGTAACCAGTCGCAGAAAGGCAGAAAGAAGACGGAATTCGTAAATTCAGTGGATGAAGTGGAGCGTATCACCGGCTATGATTTCTTCCCTCAGCTTCCGGATGATGTTGAGAAGAGGGTAGAGGCTAAGGCTGAAATGTTTTAAAAAGGAATTTCTGCAGTATCCGGTAATAGAATATAACAAAAAAAGGCTTTCCGTAATGGAAAGCCTTTTTCTTGAAGATCTGTGACTCGCATGGGGCTCGAACCCATGACCCCAACATTAAAAGTGTTGTGCTCTACCAGCTGAGCTAGCGAGTCAATCTTCTGCTTTATGTTTCAAAAGCGAGTGCAAAGGTACGGCAAAAATCTGAAATAACCAAATATTTTGCCATATTTTTACTGATTTTCTTCATTTTTATCTGAAATCGGGACATTTTCGCCCGTTTCTTCATGATATTGCGGCTTCTCCTTCGTTACATACCGCTGCCAGTAGGCTATGATGAGCGTTGTGAGCGGAAGGGCTACAATCAATCCCAGGAAGCCCAGAAGTGCACCCCAAACCGAGAGACTCAAGAGGAGAATGGCTGGATTCAATCCCATCGCCTTACCCATGATCTTCGGGGTAACTACCATGTCGGTGATGACCTGCACCACACAGAACACCAGAACTGCCAGACCGAATACCAGCCAGAAGTTCTGACCTGTGTCGGCAGCCTTCAGCATGGCAAGGAATGCCGTAGGGATGAGGGCGAAGGTATGGAGATACGGAACCAGGTCCATGATGCCGATGAGAATACCCAGACCTATCGCCATCGGGAAACCGATGATGGTAAAACCGATGCAGAACATGATGCCCATACAGAGCGCTACCAGTCCCTGACCACGGATATAGTTGTTGAGCTCGCGCTCCACATCCTTCATCAGCGCACTCCAGAACGGACGGTTCTTCTTAGGGAAGATTCTCACCCAGTTGGCTGTCAGCGTCTCATAATCGAGCAGGATGAAGAACATATATAATAAGGTAATCATCGATGCCACGATACTCATCAGTACCGTGGCCGTCTGGCTGACTACCGAGAAGACCTTAGGCATGGTGGTCTTGATGGCATCGCTGAAGTCCTTGCTTTTCAGAAAAAGCTCTATCTGTTCCTGGTTGGCCTGCAGCCAGTCTTTGATCAGCGCCGTCAGGTTGTTGGTATGAGTCGTCTGATGCAGCCATCGTGTCAACACCTCACCGAGTTTGTCAAACTGGTCAATCATCGGAGGGATGATGAGCCACAGCACGCCTCCTATAACAGCGATAGCCGTTCCCATGGCGATGAGGATAGACAGCGCACGTATTCTGATGTGGAGTTTGTTTTCGATAAACTTCACGACCGGATAGAGCAGGTAAGCGAAAAACCATGCAATGAAGAATGGCAGCAGTACGCTGCTCAGATAATTGGTCATGTAGAGCACGGCCAGTACGATGAGGGTAACACCCGCCCATCTTATAAATTTGTCAAATGTAATCTCCTTTCCCATAACTGTTCCTTTTGTTATAATTTTTCATTAAGAATCGCCTTCTGGTAGCATTCTCTGCAGAGCGGCTCGTATTCATCTTTCTCGCCCAGAAGCACCCGTTTGTCGTTATTGATCAACCGGTGGCTCACATAGGCGACCGATCCGCACTTTACGCAGATGGCATGAACCTTGGTCACCTCGTCGGCGATGGCACAGAGAGCAGGAATCGGACCGAAGGGAACTCCCTTGAAGTCCATATCCAGTCCTGCCACGATGACTCTCACGCCACGGTTGGCGAGTTCGTTGCATACCTCCACGAGTCCATTGTCCAGGAACTGGGCTTCATCGATACCCACCACGTCGATATCAGAAGCCAATAGCAGTATCGATCCAGAGGACTCAATAGGAGTAGACCGGATAGAGTTCTGATCATGGCTCACTACATCTTCCTCGGAGTAACGAGTGTCAAGCGCCGGCTTAAAGATTTCCACCTTCTGCTTGGCGAACTTCGCACGCTTCATTCTTCGGATCAATTCCTCTGTTTTTCCGGAGAACATCGATCCGCACACCACTTCAATTCTTCCGGGACGGTGCGCCTCCCCAATTAGATTTTCTGTCATTTCGGGGGCAAAATTAATAATAAGGTTTTAAAAAATGCAAAGAAACGCGTTTTTTTTTTGCTATGAAAGATTAATTAACTACATTTGCGGTCAGTATGGGCACATTATACATCGTTCCGACTCCAGTTGGTAACATGGAGGACATGACAATGCGAGCCATTCGCATACTGAAAGAAGCGGATTTGGTACTCGCTGAGGACACTCGAACATCGAGTGTCCTGCTGAAGCATTTCGATATCAGAAATCGATTAGTGGCTCACCATAAGTTTAACGAACATGGCACATCTTCTGCCATCGTAGAGCGACTGAAGGGTGGCGAAACCATTGCCTTGATCAGCGATGCCGGAACACCGGGTATCAGCGATCCTGGTTTTTACCTCGCCCGCGAGGCAGCCAAGGCAGGTATCACGGTGCAGACTTTGCCTGGACCTACGGCATGCATACCGGCCATCGTTTCTTCGGGGTTGCCATGCGACCGTTTCTGCTTCGAAGGATTTATTCCGCAGAAAAAGGGCAGACAGACCTATCTTGAATCATTGAAGGATGAGGTACGCACCATGATTTTCTATGAGTCGCCTTATCGTGTGGTGAAAACCTTGCAGCAGTTTGCCGAGGTTTTCGGGGATGACAGACAGGTGAGCTGTTGTCGTGAAATATCCAAACTCCACGAGGAGAGTGTGAGGGGTACGCTTGCCGAGGTCATCGCTCATTTTGAGGAGACAGAACCAAGGGGCGAATTTGTCATCGTGTTGGCAGGAAAAGATCCCAAACAGCTCAAGGAGGAGATGAAGGAAAAGAAGCGTGAAGAGCGCCGGCAGAAGAAAAACGGGGCTCGCAGGGATGAAGAAAGTAATGAATAAAGTATAGGAAGCGACGCGTTTTACGCGAAAAGATAATTTTTTAAATCAAACATTAAAAAGAAAAATGATTATGAAAAAGCTATTATTTGCGGCATGTTTAGCTGCTTTTTGCTTGACCAGTTGCAACAACGGCAAGAACAACACCCAGGATTTGGCAAATCAGCAGAATGATTCGCTAAACAGTATCATCGCTCAGAAGGATAGCGAAATTAACGATATGATGGGTACATTGAATGAAATCCAGGATGGTCTGAACCAGATCAGTGAGGCTGAGCACAGAGTAACTCTCCTGAAGAACGGTGAGGGTGCCAGTAAGAGACAGCAGCTAAAGGAGGATGTTCAGTTCATCGCTACCCGTATGCAGCAGAACCGCGAACTCCTGGCTAAACTGCAGAAGCAGATGGCTAACAGCTCTTTGCAGGCTGACCAGTTGAAGAAGACCATCGCAAACCTTCAGGAGCAGATTGCACAGAAGGATAAGGAACTCCAGGCGCTTCGCGAGGAGTTAGATAAGAAGGATATTCATATTGCAGCGCTCGACGAGACTATCAACAATCTGAATACCAAGACCTCTCGTCTTACTACTGAAAGCAGCCAGAAGACAGAGACAATCAATGCACAGGACAAGCAGCTCAACACTGCCTGGTACGTATTCGGTACCAAGAAGGAGTTGAAGGAGCAGCATATCATGGAAGGTGGTAAGGTAATGACCGGTAATTTCAACAAGAGTTATTTCACCAAGGTTGATATCCGCAACATTTCTGAAATCAAGTTGATGTCAAAGTCGGCTAAGTTGCTCACTACCCACCCATCCAGCTCTTATGCATTGGTACGTGATGCCAACAAACAGTATACGCTCCGCATCACCAATCCACAGATTTTCTGGAGCACCAGCAAGTATCTTGTAGTGCTCGTTAAGTAATTATCTCTTTCTCTGAAAGAAATCCTGCATGAGTGCGCGGCACTCATCTTCCAATACGCCCGATGTAACTGTCGTCTTAGGATGCAGTGCATCGGGCGCATATTTTGTATACCCCCTTTTCTCGTCGCTGGCACCATATACCACGCGGCTGATCTGTGCCCATCCCAGCGCTCCGGCGCACATCACGCAGGGTTCTACCGTAACGTAGAGGGTACAGTCTTTCAGGTATTTTCCTCCCAGCATGTTGGCTCCCGAAGTGATGGCCTGCATTTCGGCATGAGCCGTAACATCGGTCAGCATCTCCGTAAGATTGTGGGCTCGCGATATGATCCGGTCCTTACAAACGATGATGGCGCCTACCGGAATCTCGTCTTCATCGAATGCCGCCTGAGCCTCCATCAGGGCACGGCGCATGTATGCTTCGTCTTTATTCTTGATATCTTCCATTGTTTTTCGTGCAAAATTACATAAAAAAGTTTGAAGTGTGGACTTTTTTTGTTATTTTTGCAAGGTAAAAGCATCTTTTGGTGCAAAATAAAGAAAATAGACTATGGCAGAGCATAATGAATTAGGCAAATGGGGAGAAGACGAGGCTACGCTCTATCTCGAGAATGAAGGCTATGTCGTCATCGACAGAGACTGGAAAGCCGGCAAGCGGGATCTGGATATCCTTGCCGTTTCGCCGGATGGTAAGACGCTGGTTGTGGTAGAGGTCAAGACCCGTTCGGGTGAAGAATACCAGCAGCCCGAGGAAGCCGTAGATGCCAGGAAGATGCGTAATCTGGCAATAGCCGCCAATACTTACGTCAAGGAACAGAAGGTGGAAAAAGAACTTCGCTTTGATATTGTTACCGTGGTAGGGGTAGGGCATCAGGTGAAACGCATCGAGCATCTTGTGGATGCCTTCAACCCGTTGCTGATTGGATAACCCGTTGTGATTCGCTATACATTATTATATAGACATGGAAAAGAAGATTATACGATTAAAGGAAGTGGATTCCACGAATGCCTTCCTGAAGAATTTGGATACTTACGATGAAGATGCGCTGACCATTGCCGTTGCTGATTATCAGACATCGGGCAGGGGACAGGGCGTGCATACCTGGGAGAGTGAGCCGGGCAAGAACCTCCTCTTCAGTATGATGATGTGTCCTAAGTGGGTACCTTTGCGCCAGCAGTTCCTCCTTTCCGAGGCTGGTGCGCTCGCCGTGAAGGACGCTCTTGATTCCTATACGGACGGCATTACGCTGAAATGGCCGAATGATGTGTACTGGTATGACAAGAAAATCAGTGGCACGCTGATAGAGACTGCCATCGACTCCAAGGGCATCAAGCGCTGCATCTTCGGTATCGGCATTGATGTCAATCAGACTGAGTTCCACAGCGATGCGCCCAACCCTGTATCTCTGGCTCAGATTCTAGGCCATGAGGTGGATAGGGAAGAGGTGCTGCAGAAGGTGATTGAGGCTTTCTGCAAATACTATGAACTTCTGCGTCGTGCCGACTATATGGATGTGTCGGGCATCTATCATCTTTCTCTCTACCGTCGCAAGGGCTATCACTGGTATGAGGATAAGGACGGTAAGTTCGAGGGCGCCTTCGTAGAGGTGGAGGACGATGGTCATCTCATCCTTCATGACAAGAAGGGAGTAATACGCTCGTATGCGTTCGGAGAAATCAAGTTCCTGGTTAATAGTTAATAGTTTCTAGTTTCTAGTTAATAGTTTATAGGAGGCTACGCTCTATAAACTGTTAACTGTAAATTGTAAATTAAAATAAAATGGCAAAGTTTAAAAGAATTCTTTTGAAATTGAGCGGCGAGAGTCTTATGGGCAAGCAGAGCTTCGGCATCGACCCAGAGCGCCTGAGTGATTATGCTAAGCAGATAAAGGAGGTCCATGAGATGGGCGTTCAGATAGGCATAGTGATTGGTGGTGGTAACATCTTCCGCGGTTTGAGTGGAAGCCAGAAGGGTTTCGACCGTGTCAAGGGCGACCAGATGGGTATGTGTGCTACCGTTATCAATTCCCTGGCATTGAGCAGCGCACTCGGAGCCTTGGGCGTTAAGAACAAGGTGCTTACTGCCATCCGCATGGAGCCTATCGGCGAATTCTACACCAAGTGGAAGGCGATAGAGGCGATGGAGGCAGGCTATATCTGCATCTTCTCTGCAGGTACAGGCAGTCCATACTTCACTACCGATACCGGTTCTTCTCTCCGCGGTATCGAAATCGAGGCTGACGTGATGCTCAAGGGTACCCGTGTAGACGGCATCTATACCGCCGACCCAGAGAAGGATCCTACAGCTACCAAGTTCAAGGACATTACCTATGATGAGATTTACACCAAGGGCTTGAAGGTCATGGATTTGACTGCTACCACCATGTGTAAGGAAAACAACCTTCCTATCTACGTGTTCAATATGGATGTTGTAGGTAACCTCAAGAAGGTGATGGATGGTGAGGAGATCGGTACGCTCGTACACAACTAAACTTCTCTCAACAGGAAGAAAAAACAAATGCGACTGGATTCACATCTAGCCGCATTTTTCAATTAATAATCTACATAAATACCTAAATATCCCAATAAAGGGGATTTCTTCTATTTCGTCTTCTTCAGATAAATAATCGCCGAGATGATGACGTATGCCACGATGACAAGCCACCAGCCGGTGAGGAAACCGGTCAGACCATCGAGTGCTACCGAAGTAGCGAGGATGATGAGGGTGAGCGCGGCAAAGCCATATTTTACCTCATTGCCCTTGAAACCCCACTGTTTGAACTTCAAGGCGAAAAGAGGCATCTCGCAAACCAGCAGATAGCTGGTGATGAGAATCAGAGCCAGAATGATGAATACCGACCATGAATATCCTTCGAGCCAGCTTGGATTGAACACAATCAGCGAACCCCAGAACAGGGCGTTGGCTGGTGTAGGAACACCGATGAAAGAGGTAGTCTGGCGCTCATCAAGATTAAACTTAGCCAGTCGCAATGCCGAGAAGGCTGCGATGATGAAGGCTGCGTAAGGCAGCCATGGGCGCAAAGGCTCCAGAAAACCCGGATATTCCATCACAAAGAGTTGTGAGAATACGATGGTGGCAGGAGCCACACCGAAGGTTACGTCATCTGCCAGCGAATCCAGCTCCTTGCCTATTGGCGATGAAACGTGCAGCAGGCGGGCGCTCATGCCGTCAAAGAAGTCGAATACGGCTCCGATGATAATCCATAACAATGCCATCTTTGGGTTCCCGCCGAAGGCAAACGATGTTGCGATGCAGCCCGAAACCAGGTTGCAGCAGGTTATCGTGTTTGGAATATGTTTCTTGATACTCATTTCTTTACAGTATATTATGATAGAGTGAAAGCCGGAAGTATGTTCCGGCTTGCCCTCTATCTGTCAATATGTTATTTCAATTTGGCGATGATGGTCTGGTCGCCAGTAGTTGACTGTCCCATCTTTACGCATACTTCTGTACCTACAGGCAGGTAGACATCCACGCGTGAACCCAGCTTGATGAATCCCAGGTGCTCGTCGATGAAGCATTCTTCCCCTTCCTTGGCATAGGTTACGATGCGGCGTGCCACTGCACCGGCAATCTGTCGGCAGAGTACATCCACTCCCTCAGGTGTGGTAATCATCACGTCGGCATGCTCGTTTTCCTCGCTAGCCTTAGGCAGCCATGCCTTGTGGTAGTTGCCGTCCACATGCTTCACGAATTTCACCTTACCATCCACCGGGAACCAGTTGGCATGAACATTCCAGAGGCTCATGAAGATGGAAATCATCAGGCGGCGGTCACCGAAGTAGGGAGCATTCTCCACCTCTTCTATCACCACAATCTTTCCGTCGGCTGGTGCTACTACCAGTTTCGAAGTATCCTCTACGTTGAGGTATCTGATAGGGCAACGGTAGAAGTTGAGCACGATACCATATACCGTACCGAACACAACAACAAAAGCCCAGAACGGAATCTTGTTGTCTAAGGTTGTCCACAATATAGCCGCAATGGCTACTAACGCTATCGCTCCGGTAACCAGCTGATCGGTACCTTCGCGGTGCAATCTTATCTTCTTTAATTTCTTTATTTTCTGTCCCATATGGTAGGATTAAGTTTTTATTGGTGCAAAGGTACGTCATTTTTATCACTTTTGCAAATTTTTTGTGGGTTTCTTTTACCTTTTTCAATATTTTCGCATATTTCTTTTGGCTTTTTCAATATTTCGCCGTAACTTTGTTGTCAAAATTCGAATTTTAAACAGATAATGGAAGATTTTGTTCATTTGCATGTACACACCCAATACTCCATCCTCGACGGCCAGTCGAAGATACCGCATCTGGTAGATAAGGCCATCAAGGACGGCATGAAGGGTATGGCGGTAACCGACCACGGTGTGATGTTCGGCATCAAGGAACTCACCGACTATTGCGGCAAGATTAATAAAGACCGCAAGAAGGAGGGACTCGAACCTTTCAAGCCTATCATAGGCTGCGAGATGTATGTGGCACGCCGAACCAAAGCCGACCGAGAGAAGGATAAGGGCGATATGAGCGGTTATCACCTCATTGTACTTGCCAAGAATTATAATGGATACAAGAACCTCATCAAGCTGGTGAGCAATTCGTGGGTGGATGGTTACTACATGCGCCCACGAACCGACCGTGCCGATCTGGAGAAGTATCACGAAGACCTCATCGTCTGTTCGGCATGTATTGCAGGCGAGGTGCCATCCAAGATTCTGCATGGTGACCTGGAAGGAGCCCGCGAGGCTTGCCAGTGGTACCACAACCTCTTTGGCGATGATTACTATCTCGAGCTCCAGCGACATAAAGTGCCCGATGATCCAAGTCTGCTTGCCAACCGCGAGGCTTACGAGTTGCAGCAGCGTGCCAACAAGGAACTTATCAAGATGGCAAGGGAGTTTAACATCAAACTGGTGTGCACCAACGACTGCCACTTCGAGGATAAGGAGACTGCCGAGGCTCACGACCATCTGCTCTGTATCGCTACCGGCAAGGATCTCGACGACCCTAACCGTATGCGCTATTCCAAGCAGGAATGGTTCAAGACCCGCCAGGAGATGAACGAGGTGTTCTCGGATATCCCCGAAGCGCTTTCCAATACCCTCGAAGTATTGGATAAGGTGGAGATTTACAGCATCGACCATGGTCCTATCATGCCTTTCTTCCCGATTCCGGAGAGTTTCGGTACCGAGGAGCAGTTGCGACAGAAGGTATCAGAAGAAGATCTCTACAAGGAGTTTACCTCTGATGAGAACGGCAAGAACCCGCTGCCACCAGAGGAAGGTCAGAAGGTAATCGACCGATTGGGTGGTTACGATAAGATATACCGTATCAAGTTTGAGGCAGAATATCTGCGCCACCTTGCCTACGAGGGAGCCAAAAAGCTTTATGGCGACCCGCTGCCCGAGAATGTAGACGAGCATGTAAACTTCGAGCTCCACGTGATGAAGACCATGGGTTTCCCGGGCTACTTCCTCATCGTGTCAGACTTCATCAGGGCGGCGCGCGAGGAACTCGGCGTGATGGTGGGCCCGGGACGTGGATCTGCGGCAGGTTCGGTGGTGGCTTACTGCTTGGGCATTACCAAGATTGACCCATTGAAGTACGACCTCCTGTTTGAGCGTTTCCTGAATCCAGACCGTGTGAACCTTCCGGATATTGATACCGACTTTGATGATGACGGCCGCGGCAAGGTGCTGAGATGGGTAATGGATAAGTACGGTCATGAGAACTGTGCCCATATCATTACCTACGGTTCCATGGCCACGAAGAACTCCATCAAGGACGTGGCGCGTGTAGAGAAGTTGCCGTTGGATAAGGCGAATGCACTCTGCAAGGCTATCCCAGACCGTTTGCCTGACGGTGCCAAGATGAACCTGACCAATGCCATCAAATATACCCCAGAGCTGCGCGAGGCAGAGTTCTCCAACGATCCGCGCGAGAGCAATACCATCAAGTATGCCAAGATGCTCGAGGGAACCATCCGAGGCACGGGTATCCATGCCTGCGGATTCATCATCTGCCGCGACCCTATCAGCAACTGGGTGCCTGTATCTACTGCTGATGACCCTGATTTCCCGGGACTGAAGACGGCGGTAACGCAGTACGACGGCCATGTCATCGAGACCACCGGTCTGATTAAGATGGACTTCCTGGGCTTGAAGACCCTCTCCGAGATGAAAGAGGCATGCAAGGTTGTCAAGCAGACTACGGGCGATGTCGTTGACCTCGATACCATCCCTATCGATGACGAGCTGACCTATCAGCTCTATCAGCGCGGTCAGACCATCGGAACCTTCCAGTTCGAGTCGCCGGGTATGCAGAAGTATCTCCGTGAGCTGAAGCCTACGGTGTTCGAGGACCTCATCGCCATGAATGCCCTCTACCGTCCGGGACCTATGGATTACATCCCTGATTTCATTGCCCGCAAGAACGGCAAGCAGGAGATTACCTACGATATCCCGTGTATGGAGAAGTATCTGAAGGATACCTACGGCATCACGGTCTATCAGGAGCAGGTGATGCTTCTTTCCCGTCAGTTGGCGAGCTTCACCCGAGGTGAGTCTGATGCGCTGCGTAAGGCGATGGGTAAGAAGAAAAAGGCTATCGTAGATGCGATGAAGCCTAAGTTCATCAAGCAGGGACAGGAGAACGGCCACGACCCGAAGGTGCTGGAGAAGATATGGGGCGACTGGGAGAAATTTGCTTCCTACGCCTTTAACAAGTCTCATGCCACCTGTTATTCGTGGGTAGCCTACCAGACTGCCTATCTCAAGGCGCACTATCCTGCCGAATATATGGCGGCGCTGATGACCCGACGCTTTGCACAGATTACCGAAATCACCAAGCTGATGGAGGAGTGCCAGTCGATGGGCATCAAGACCTTGGGTCCGGATGTGAACGAGAGTTACCGCGTGTTCGGTGTGAACGAGCATGGAGAGATACGTTTCGGTCTTTCAGCCATCAAGGGTATGGGTGCTCCGGCAGCCGATGCCATCGTGGCAGAGCGACTGAAGAACGGACCTTATAAGAGCATCTTCGATTTTGCCGAGCGTGTAGATTACTCCAGCGTGAACCGCAAGGCTTTCGAAACCTTGGCGCTGAGTGGCGGTTTCGACAGCTTCGGCATCCGTCGCGAGCAGTTCTTCGGCAAGAACAACAAGGGCGAAACCTTCCTCGATACGCTGGTGCGCTATGGTCAGCTCTTCCAGCAGGAACAGCACGAGGCTGCCAACTCACTCTTTGGCGGTACCGAGGCGATAGAGATAGCTACGCCGCCTATTCCTGATGCTGAGAGCTGGAGCACCATCGAACGTCTGAACCGTGAGCGCGAGCTTGTGGGCATCTATCTTTCTGCCCATCCGCTCGATGAGTACAGCATCATCCTCAATTCCCTCTGCAATACCCATTGTTCCGAACTGGGCGACAAGCAGGAACTGGCAAAGAAGGAGGATGTGGTGCTGGGCGGCATCATCACGGGTGTGAAGTCGAAGTTTACCAAGACGGGCAAGCCGTGCGGTTTTGTTACGCTTGAAGACTTTGAGGGTTCAGGCGAGCTGGCTCTCTTTGGCGAGGACTGGGGCAAGTGGCGCGGCATCATGGTTGAAGGCAGCACCATCTACATTACCGCCAAGTGCGTTTCCCGTTACGGCAATGCCAACTATCTCGATTTCCAGATAGGCAATGTAGAGTATCTGCAGACGGTCAAGGAGAACCGCATCGACCGCTTTACCATCAATGTGGAGAGCGATGCGATAGATGAAACGATGGTTAGCGACCTGCAGACTATTCTGGAGAATGACGAGGGCAAGGCGCAGCTCTTTTTCCAGATACATGATGTTGACAGCAATACCTATCTGCTGATGCGTGCCCGTGAGCATACGGTGGGTGTGGGTCATGCCCTCATCCAGTATATCGAGCAGCATCCTAAGATGAGCTATCAGATCAATTAGAGATAATTTTAGTTTTAATATATAAAAGTATAGAAAAATGGAAGTAACAATTACAACCGAGAATTTCGAGAGCTACAAGAATGGCGAACTGCCATTGGTAGTAGATTTGTGGGCAACATGGTGCGGTCCTTGCCGCCAGATTGCTCCTATCGTATCAGAACTTGCTGAGGAGTTTGACGGCAAGTTGGTAGTAGGCAAGTGTGATGTAGAGGAGAACGACGACATCGCTATGGAGTTTGGTGTTCGTAATATCCCTACCATCCTCTTCTTCAAGGGTGGCCAGCTGGTAGATAAGTTTGTTGGCGCAGCCTCTAAGGCAACCCTCACCGAGAAGTTCCAGGCTCTCCTGTAATCAGCCCGGATAGGAAATGATAAAAGCATCTGGCTTGAGAAAACATATTCTCAGCCAGATGCTTTTTTTGTTCTTTTTCCTGCCTTTCAAACTGCGCCACGAGGGGGATAAAAATACGTCCCGACGCAGACTTTGCTACGTCGGGACGTAATGAGAACTGCGTCGGGACGTAGTAAAGTCTACGTCGGGACGCATTTTCGGGGCTGTCGGTGACTTACCATTCTACGCTTCTTGTTCCGTCTTCTTCGACGGTGATAGTCACTTTGGTGCAGTCTTCCGGCAGCAGGTCTTCTATCAGTTCCGGCCACTCCAGGAAACAGAGGTTGCCGCTGTAGAAATAATCTTCGTAGCCCATATCGTAAACCTCATCGAGTTTCTTGATGCGGTAGAAATCGAAGTGGTAGACAGGTGAGCCGTCGCCCGCTGTATATTCGTTTACGAGGGCGAAGGTAGGAGATGTGATGACATCTTCTACGCCCAGTTCTTCGCAAATGGCTTTTACAAATGTTGTCTTTCCGGCTCCCATCTTGCCATAGAAGGCAAAGACCTTGCCGTCGCCCATGTTCTGCAGAAATTCCTTGGCTGCTTCATGGATCGTGTCTAATGAGTCAATTTTTATCTTCATATATGTTTTCTATAAACTGTTAACTATCAACTATTAACTGTTAACTGACAATCATTATCTTTTTCTAGGTGTCAGCGTGATGAGCGGTATGAGCATTTCCTCCATCGAGATGCCGCCGTGCTGGAAGGTATCCTTGTAGTATTGCACATAATAGTTGTAATTATTCGGATAGGCGAAGAAACTGTCGCCCGTGGCAAATACATACGAGGTACTCAGGTTAGGTGCCGGCAATTGGGCACGCTGAGGCTCCTTGATGGTGAAAACTTCCTTGCTCTGGTAAGCCAGATTCTTGCCCAGCTTGTAGCGCAGGTTGGTGTTCGTATTGCGGTCGCCTACAATCTTGATTGGTTTCGATGCCCTGATGCTGCCGTGGTCGGTGGTGAGCACTACCTGATAATCGCTCTGCGAAAGGAGCTTGAAGAGCTCGGAGAGAACCGAATGGCGGAGCCAGCTCTGCGTGATGCTGCGGTAGGCACTCTCGTTGTTGGCAAGCTCGCGCACCATCTTAGATTCGGTACGCGCGTGAGAGAGCATGTCGATGAAGTTAATCACCAGCACGTTCAGGTCGTTGTTCCGGCATTCGTTGTAATGCTCCAGAAAGCGGTCGGCACCCTGCGAATCGTTCACCTTGTGATAACTGAAGGTATAGTGCTTTCTGAATCGCTCTATCTGGGTCTGTATCAGCGGCGCCTCGTTGAGGTTCTTGCCTTCCTCCTCGTCCTCATCTACCCAGAGGTCAGGGAACATTTCGGCTATCTTGTTCGGCATCAGGCCGCTGAAGATGGTGTTGCGCGCATATTGCGTGGCGGTAGGAAGGATGCTCATGTAGAGCTGCTCGTCGATGTCGAACTGGTCGCCGATGTCTTCAGCCAGCATGCGCCACTGGTCATAGCGGAAGTTATCTATCACAATCAGAAACACCTTCTTGCCCTCATCGAGCAGCGGGAATATCTTGCGCTTGAAGATGTCGGGACTCATCAGATGGCGGTCTCTGTTGTCGGGACTCACCCAGTCAAGATAGTTCTTGGCTATGTATTTGGCGAAACCCTGGTTAGCCTCTTCCTTCTGCATGGCCAGCATCTCTGCCATCGGACTTGCCGTATCGCTCAGCTTCAGTTCCCAGCTTACCAGTCGCCTGTAAATCTCCATCCAGTCTTCCGCACTTCTGCATTCCATCATCTGCATGGCTATCTGCTGGTAGTCCTGCTGGTATCCGTTCTGCGTCACCTCCGCCACGATGTCTTTGCGGTGAATGTTCTTCTTGAGCGAGAGCAGAATCTGGTTCGGGTTTACGGGTTTGATCAGATAGTCGGCTATCTTTGAACCGATTGCCTGGTCCATGATGTTTTCTTCTTCGCTCTTGGTGCACATCACTACCGGTGTGCAAGGCTGGATGTCCTTGATGCGTAGCAGGGTTTCCAGTCCGCTGAGTCCCGGCATCATTTCATCGAGCAGGATGAGGTCGAAGGTTTGCTGGCGGCAAAGTTCAATGGCATCAGGGCCGTTGCTTACCGTCTGCACCTCGTATCCTTTCTTTTCCAGAAAGATGATGTGTGCCTTGAGAAGTTCTATCTCGTCGTCTATCCAAAGTAATAGTCCGTTGCTCATATTTTATATCCTTTTTCTTTTCGGGGTGCTAAAGTACAAAGAAAAATGGAATGAGGAGCACGACTTCGTGTTAAAGAGAGTTAATGATGAAGATTCTTTGGTACTTTTTATGAGAACGTTTGTATTACCTTGTGACAAAATCTAAAAACATAGGTTAATTAAAACTTATTTGTATAACTAAACATAAGCATTATGATCAGACGCAATTACTTAAAAAGTTTGTCTATTAAGCAATAATACGATCGGGAATCCGTTTTTTATGGTAAGGTAATTCATAAAAACGAACAATAAAAAGAAGAAAAACAAGAAACAATGCTCAAGATAGTAATGATTATGCTATGCGGAATAGGTACCGGCTATCTGCTCCGCAACAAGAAAATGAGTTTTATCGGCCGTATCATCACGGCGCTGATATGGGTACTCCTGTTCCTGCTCGGTATAGAGGTAGGTTCTAACCCTCGTATCATCAGCGGTCTTCAGACCCTGGGACTTGAGGCGATAGCCCTGACCTTGGGAGGCTGTCTGGGTAGTGCGCTCTTTGCTTGGGCATTGTGGAAGTATGTTACAGCAAAGCAGGCTAAATCGTCGGCTCACGCTGAAACCGGGAAAGGAGGCAAGGCATGAAAGGCAGTTTGATTATCGTAAGCTTCTTTGTTCTGGGTATCATCGTAGGCTTGTGTGATGTGATTCCGGCAGGTCTTCTGGATAGCGACGTGAGCTATTATGCACTCTGCTGCCTGATGTTCTGCGTAGGTATCAGCATCGGTTGCGATACCTCTGTGCTGAAGAGTTTCAAGAAGGTGAATCCCCGTCTGATGATGCTCCCTGTGATGACCATTTTGGGTACGCTGGCAGGTTGTGCCGCCGTATCTCTCATCTTGAGCCACCGCCAGTTTACCGATTGTCTGGCTATAGGTTCAGGATTCGGATATTACTCTCTTTCGAGTATCTTCATCACCGAATCCAGGGGCGCCGAACTGGGAACCATCGCCCTTCTTGCCAACATCTGCCGCGAGATTCTCACCCTGCTGTGTGCTCCGCTGTTGGCAAAATACTTCGGCAAACTGGCACCTATCAGTGTAGGTGGAGCTACGACCATGGATACAACGTTGCCTATCATCACCCGATATTCGGGCGAGAGTTTCATCATCGTTTCCATCTTCCATGGTTTCTGTGTCGACTTTTCTGTACCCTTCCTAGTTACCTTCTTCTGTTCTTTGTAGAAATAACTAAAAGCAGTTTTAAACCAAACCCGTATGAGACATATTTTCAGTTCATTCATGATATGTCTGAGCCTGTGCTGTGCCCATACCTCAGTAGCCCTTGCGGCTCAGAGCGGCTTTACGCTGTCTGCCTCTTCCAGCGTGCTTCGGTTGTTCCAGAGCCATACGAAGGTATCTTCCATGATTTCTTCGGCATTCCACTAAAATCCATCTAAATCATATTCTTCGCTGTCCAAATCCAGACTGTCGTCGTTGTCGTAAGCTGTCTTTGGCGCTTTTTCTTCCTTTATATCCGCATCGGTTCCCTGGGTTCCGGTTGTTCCGCTTTCGGCAGTTCCGGTTTCTTCTTCATTTTCTTCAGAATCATCAGTCTTTTCCTGCTGGATGATTTCCTCCGGTTCTTCAAGCAGTGGGTCCTTGCTGATTTTCAGCGGTGCCAGATGCTGGGTATAGAAGAGGGTATAGTCGTCGTAGCTCAGACTGGTGCCCAGCAGCAGGAGGTTTGGTTCGCTGATTACGATGCCTCGGGCTCCCTTTGAGAGAAGCTGGGTGATGGCCTGATGCTGGTAGATGTCGTTGGCATACTGGCGTGCTTCGTCGTAATTGCGGAAGCCCTTTACCTGCATGCGGTGCAGATCATTCTGCTCGTCAATGACGAGGTCGAAATTACGCACGAGATAGGAGGTGAAATTATATTTCGCCATCTCGAAGAGCAACTGGTTCTCGTTCACAGAATCAGGAACGTAGGCGAGCATGAAGACGAACGGCTCGTTGCGCTCAATGCTGAATACTTTTGCTTTGGATTTGACGTCATCATTGAGTACGGCGTTGCGGCGCGACCATACATTGCTCAGGTCGAATGTGCCGCCCTTGAGCTGTCTGCCGGCTTTCACTCCGTTGAGAATCATTCCCGCCATTTCGCTGAGTCGGCTGTTCGGATATTTCTCTACCACCTGCTGCATATCATCGAGACATGCCTGGATATTACCCTCGTGGAGCTGGGTGAGTCCGCCGATAAAGAGGAACTTGTCGCGGTTGGCTCCTTCAGGATAGCGCTTGTCAGAGATAGCCCTGTTGTGTACCACCTTATTATAGAGGTTAGCCTTGAAGGCATCGTAGGTGGCAGCATAGAGCGAATCTTCGAGATGAATGCCCATCTTCGCATCTTCTTCATAATAAGGAGAGGTGAGTAGGGCGGTCCATTGGCTCTCCGGATAATTCGCTTTCAACAGGTCGAGATAGCGGCTGGCGATGGCTGGCTGCTTCCTGATGTTGTAGAGCAGGTAGAGGTGATAGTAGGCATCATCGAGATGTTCGTATGCTGCGTTCTTCTTTACCAGTCGCTGCAGCATGCGTTCGCTTTCGTCCAGATCATTGAGTTTGTCTTTCAGAATGATGCCGGCATGCAGCAGTCCGTCGTCCAGAATCTGATTGCTTTCTGCCATCTTCTCTTCGGTGAGCGGAATCTGAGCGAGATAGTAGGCACGCTGATGCGGATCTTCTTCTGCACTCAGGTTCTTCTCTTTCTCCTTCTCAAGGTCTTTTTTCTGTGCCTCGTTGAGGAGTGAATCGCGCTGTTCATCAGTCATTTCTTCTACACCTTTGGCATCGGCTACTACGGTCTGGTTGCTCCGCTGCCAGTTGTCTATGTTCTTTCTCTTACCCCAGAGGCGTTCAAACTGCTGTTTGCCTTGGGCTACGGCAGATTGGGAGTAGAAATACCAGGTATTGGTGTTGCCGAAACCGCCGTTGCCCATGGCTCCGTTTCCGAAGCCGGATGAGGCATTGCTGTTTCCCTGATTCCTGTTATTTCTGCTGTTATAACCATTGCCGTTGTTTCTGCCGAAGTCAGAGTTGCCCTGCTGTTCTGCCAATTCCTGGTCGGCAAGTCTTCTCTTTTCTTCCTTTTCCTGTTTTTTCAGGGCATCTATCACCTTGTCAATGGCGACGTTCCGTTCTGTTTCGCTCATGCGGGCAAGCGATTGCAGGGAGTCCTGCAAATGGATGGCGTCGGTATAAGGCACCAGTTCATCGAGAACCTTCGAACGGTCGGAGAGCTGTTTGTAGTCTTTGCGGTCCTGGTCCAGGAGTCCGATGGCAGCATCATAGCATCGCTTGGCATCGCCATAACGGTGGCATTGCCAGTATACATTGCCCAGATGCAGCAGCAATACGCCTTTCTCTACTCCGTTTCGGCTTGATTTCGCGGCACCCTTTTCGTATGCAGCAATAGCCTGAAGGGTATCGCCCTGGTTGAGATGTATGTTGCCGATGGCATAATAAACCTGATCGAGATATTCCTGGTTCTTGTCGCTCGCTGCCATTCGCTTCAATTTCGATACCATCTTCCGGGAGTTGTTGGTTGCCAGTACCTCGGTCATGGAGATGCGGGCATTGAACTCCAGTTCGTAAGGCGGATTGAGACGGATGACATGCTTGAAGGCACGGTAGGCATTCTGGGTATGTCCCTGTAGTGCTTCTACCTGTCCCATCAGATACCAGAGGCGGGCTTTCTGCTTGCGTCGCATCTCATAGCCGATGGCTTTGCGGAGATACGGAACGGCCTCCTGATAGCGTCCGGTCTTCAGATAGTAGAGGGCATAGGTCTTGTCCCATTCCTTCTGGGCACGCCAGTGGATGGAATCGCGCTCGATATTACGGATTACATCTTCGGCATCGTATATCCATCCCGATTCGAGATAACTCTTGGCGAGCCAGGCACGTGCCTTGCCGTAAATGCCGGGTTGGGTGGCGTAGAGGCGGCTCATATAGGCGAATGTAGCTGCTGCCGACTGGAAATCGCCTTCAAAAAACTGGGAACGCCCCATCAGCATCCATGCCTTCCAGAGGAACGGATTATATTCACGGCGCTGCAGCCATTCCAGGTCTTTGGCTGTCTTGCGGCGTTTCTTGTCCCATACCGGGCGGCGCTTGATGCTATGCTGGTGAATGGCTTTCTCACATTTCTCGATGGCGCGGTCGTAGTTCGACTTGCCCAGTTCGCGGCTGTTCTTGTTGCCAACCGTATAATAAGGAATCATTTCAGAGTAATTGTCCTTATTTCCGTTTTCCTTTTCGAGCGAGCCTTCGATATAGGCTACGGTACCATTATAATAGGTGTTGTATCGGGCGTTGAAGGCATGCCACCATCTGCTCTTCGCCGTATTCTTCTGCGTAGAGCATCCTGCCATGGTCATTGCAAAGGCAAGGATAACCATAGCTGGCAAGAAGTTTCTGAATGGGAAATGCTTCAACATAAGTTTCTTCTTTATTTAAAATTTTTCTTTCAGAGCGTGTGAAAGCCTTAGTGCTTTCTGGCTGCCAGTATCCTTGCTGCTGCAAACAGGATGATGCTGACGAAGATGATGGTTGCACCTGATGGCACATTGAGCAGATAACTGGCATAGAGGCCTACGATGCAGTCGATGCAGCCTATCACGATGCTGGCTCCTATCATGCGTTTGTAGCTGTAGGTGAAGAGGTTGGCTGTCATCTGTGGTATGGTGAGCAGACTAATGGCAAGTACGATGCCCACCATCTTGATGGTTGCCACGATGGTCATGGCGATGAGCGTCATCATCATATATTCTATCGCTGTAACCGGCAGATGTTGCGATCTTGCAAAGGTGCTGTCGAATGCGATGGTCTGGATAGGACGCAACAGAAAGGTGAACAGCAATGCTACAAACAGGGTAAGACCTGCCAGAAGCCAGAGGTCTGTGCTGTCGATGGCAAGTATACTTCCGAAGAGGAAAGAGGGCAGATCTGGCATGAATCCCGGAGTAAGGAAGCAGCAGATGATGCCCACGCTCATGCCAAGGGTCCAGAACATGGCGATGGCAGAGTCTTTGCGCACATCTTTCTTCCGTGATACCCATTGCACGCCGAAGGCACTCAAAATGGCGAATACCATGGCAGAGAGTATAGGGTTGATGCCTGCAAATACGCCGATACCGATGCCGCCAAAAGAGGCATGCGTAATGCCACCGCTGATGAAGACCAGCCGGCGGGTGACGATGTAGGTGCCTACAAAGCCGCACAGGATGCTTGCCAGTAGGGCGCCAATCAGCGCGTTCTGAAAAAATGTATATTGCAGTATATCCATGTCTTTACTTTAAACTTTGAACTTTGCGCATTGCATGTTTAACTTAAAAAACTGATGACTTCGTCCTTTATCTGGTTAGGCAGGTTGATGCCTCTCAGTATCAGACTTCGGTTCCATCCCGCCACCTCTTCCGGCTGCATCGTATAGAGCACTTCCGAGAATTCCTCTACCTCCTCATCGGTATAGTTGTCGGCAGCTCTTCCTGCAAACCGGTCGAGTTCTTCGTCATCGTAGTATTCTATTTCCTTGGTGGCGGCTTCCATCATGCATTCCTGTTCGCATTTGGAGTTCTCTCCGTTGCAGGTATTGCACGAAACTCCTTCCTGCAAAGGCTCTTCATCCTCTCCCTTGCGATGAGAGATGATGCCGAAGATTGCGGAAATCAATCCTAGTGCCACCAGGGCCAAAATCAGGTACAACATTTACTTTGAACTTTGAATATTGAACTTTGAACTTTATGATTAGTAAAGCTGTTGAACAATTAACTATCAACAATTAACTGTTAACTATCTCAAACCCAACTTTCTCCAGGTCTTCCCAATAATGAGGATAAGATTTGCTCACCACCTCAGGATTGTTGATTTCAATCTGAGGGAACTTGAAGGCAAGAGGGGCGAAGGCAAGTGCCATGCGATGATCCTCGTAGGTGTCGATAGGCTCGAAACTAGGCTCGCAGGTCTCGCCATCCCAAATCAGCGTGTTATCGTTCTCGTCATAAATCACGTAACCCACCTTCTTCAGCTCCTTCTTCAATGCCTCAATGCGGTCGGTCTCCTTGATCTTGAGACTGGCAAGGCCGGTGAACTTAAACTTTACGCCCAGGGCACAGCAGGCTACAACGATGGTCTGTGCTAGGTCTGGAGAACCGCTGAAATCGTAGTCGAAACGAGGCAAGAGACAGCGCTGGACTTTCAGCTTGACAGGAGAAAGAACATCACGGTTCTCAAATTCTGATTTCACGCCCAGCAGACTGAAGATGTATTTCACGACAGAATCGCCCTGTTTGGAATTGTCGAACAAGCCTTCGAGTCTTACCTCAGAATCAGGGTTTCCGTTCAGCGCCATCATTTCATACCAGTAAGAAGAAGCGCTCCAGTCATTCTCGATGGTGTAGTCGGCTACGCAGCTGTAAGGTTGTGGCTTTACGGTGATGGTATCCACATCGGTCCATTCGGCACTGGCTCCGAAGTTCTGCATCGTCCACAGCGTGAGGTCGATGTAAGGACGTGATGCTATCTCGCCCGTCAGTTTCAGTTCCAGACCGTTTTTCAGGATAGGACCAATCATCAGCAGCGCCGAGATATACTGCGAACTGATGTTTCCCACCACTTCGAGATGTCCGCCTTCCAGTGGCTTACCTACGATGTGGAGTGGAGGATAGCCTTCTTTCTTTTCATACTGTATATCAGCTCCGAGATAGCGCAGGGCATCTACCAGGATAGCAATAGGGCGGTTCTGCATGCGCTCGGTACCTGTAATGGTATGCTCGCCCGGTGTAGCAGAAAGATAAGCGGTCATAAAGCGCATGGCAGTACCGGCAGCCTTGATGTTGATGACATCAGGCATATCGCGCAGTGCCGCAATGATGACTTCTGTATCATCGCAATCGCTCAGGTTGTGGGGCTGCAACTTGCATCCCGCCATGGCATTGATTACCAATGCACGGTTGCTGATACTCTTGGAAGCTGGCAAGTTGATACTTGCATTGAGTTGGCGTGGTGCCTTGATTGTATATTTCATTTTCTTCTTGTTTCTTTTTTTTTATACTCTTCTAGTTTTTTCTATTTCTCAGCCTTCAGCATCCGAATGTCCTTGATGCAGACAGCCTTCTCCTTGGCATATCGGATAGGGAGGTCATCTTCTGTTTCCGGCATCTCATCCCATGCACGGGTTCTTGGACGAATCTTCTTCGGACCCGGTATCAGGGGCGAATAATACAGAACCTGGCGGATGCGGTTTGCCTGTTCTGGGGTGAATCGCATGCTGTAACAGATGTTGTAGTCCATCATGTTGTCTGACTGCCATTCCCCATCTTTGCTGTTGGTGCGTTTGGCAAGCTCTCGCATGATGAAAACTGTATCTGGATTGATCGCTTTTGCATTACTGACATATTCTGTCAGCCATTTGCTGTATGCTATTCGGTTGTAGCTTGGTGTATCATCGCAATAGTCTGAGTCGTCATCATCATCGGCAGCCTCTGATTTGCCTTTCACGGTTTTCTCAGAGAAACAGTGGAAGAGCCCCAGATAATGTCCCAGTTCGTGCGCCAGCGTGGCATTCGGATCGGTTGTTTTGTATTCGATCTCTTCCTTGTGATTCTTGTGTATTGTATACCGAGTTCCTTCATTATCTCTTCCCACATAGATTGAATTGAGCGAAACGCAATACGGAAATTTGCCCGGTTTGCTCAGCGGATAGTTCTTGCCATTGCTTAAACCATCTATCTGTGGATAGCCGCCTACCTGGTAAGGCAGATGACTGATGCCCAGCGTTGTGCTGTTTTCATCGGTCTTCTTGAAGGCATATACCATCACATTGATGTAGTTGTTCTGGTCCCAGCAGTACTGTACATACTTCTTGTCCTTCATGAAACTCTCGCAGTCGAACTCCGATTCTGAAACCTTGATATATTCCACACCCGGTGTACTGAGTCTCTTGCCGCTCTCATTCTTCTCTGCCAGTTCGAACAGGATATGCAGGTTCTCGCTCGGGATGGTATCCATCTGATAGTTGTAGACATCGCCCTGGTAAAGTTCGTTCACATTGGAGAGAATCTCCTTGAGGCGGGTATATTCGATGTATTGCGTGGTGTTACTGTAGAAGACATGGAAGATGACAGGCAGATGATAAACATAATCATCGCCTGTAATGATATCTGTGTCACGGTCTTGTCCGTGGGATATGATAGGGTCGCCGATAGAGCCTTCGGTATCCTTGCATGATGCAAAGCTGAGGACGGTGAGGGCGATCATGAAATAAAGAATTTTTCTCATGCGCGTACCTTATATTATATATTTTCGTGCAAAAATACAAAAATAAAAGAAGATAGGCGAGAAATATCCTGAAAAAGTTTCTCAAAATGCCAAAAAACTTGTGCTTTCATCTTCTTGATGTATGTCAATTCAGTTACATTTTGTAAACTTGACTCCATGAAAATAGCGTTTTGTAAGGTATGTCTTCGTGTAATATGCGAAATTTTAGGTTATGAAATTGCAAATTGTAAGCTTGTGTGCGTTCAAAATCAAAAAGTATTACTTGCTCAAAAAATAAGATAAAATAGCGTTAAGGAATTATGAATTTTTCGGAAATCGTTGTATCTTTGCACCAGAAAAAGAAACAAAGACAATTACAATAACATCCTAAAAATAAACGATATGAAACGAATGATATTATTCTCATTGATGGCTTTGATGACCATAGCAGCTTTCGGTCGTAAGCACGTAGAGAATGCAACAGTTGTAGCTGACACTATTTTCTATGCTGAAAATATGAGCAATGTAACCAGTGCAGATCAGGCTAGTTATTACAGACTGCTGATGACTACTGGTTCAGGCCTTAACAAGAAGGACGTTTTCCAGGACTTCTACATGAACGGTAATCTCCGTGCTGAAGGTGGTTATAGTTTTATCGACCTCGGTAACGATCGCAATACTATCTTTAATGGTGAGGTTACTACCTATTATAAGAATGGTAAGGAGAAGTGGCATGGCAAGTATGTTAATGGCAAGCGCGAAGGCTACTTCACACTCCAGCTCCGTGAAGGCGGTGTAGCTGTCGTTCAGTTCAAGAATGGCAAGTCTGTTCACGATTACTTCATGGTAACTTATAAGGACGGTTCTTCTGAGAAGAGAAATCTCTCTGAGTTGAAGCAGTTCATGTAATCAGAAATAAGCAACTATCTAGTTTTGTTACTTTATTGAATTAGAAGAAAATCTCTCTTATATAAATTAAAATTTTATGTTGATATGACCAATATGGGGATGGCTTCCGTGAGGAAGGTGCATCCCCTTTTTTTATGACCTATATTTACCAACGACAAGAAGAGGGTGAATCATAAACTTATGACACACCCTCTTCTGATTATTCTTATTGATGTTGGATGAAAGGTAGGATTAGAACGTTAAATCTACTTCTACCGGACAATGGTCGCTGCCCATGATTTCAGTATGAATTTTAGCTTCTGTAATCTGTTCCTTGATACGGTCGGATACTAGGAAGTAGTCGATACGCCAACCAGCATTCTTCTCGCGGGCCTTGAAACGGTATGACCACCACGAATAGGTAACCTCATCAGGGTGGAGATAACGGAAGCTGTCGGTGAAGCCATCATTCAGAAGAACGGTCATCTTTTCGCGCTCCTCATCGGTGAAACCGGCATTGCGGCGGTTGGTCTTAGGATTTTTGATATCTATCTCTTCGTGTGCTACATTCAGATCGCCGCAGATGACGACTGGTTTCTTGGCATCAAGAGATTTCAGAAACTTGCGGAAATCGTCTTCCCAAGTCATGCGATAATCCAGGCGCTTGAGTTCTGTCTGAGAATTTGGGGTGTAGCAGGTAACGAGATAGAACTGGTCATATTCCAGCGTGATGATTCTGCCTTCATGGTCATGTTCCTCTATGCCCATGCCATAGCTTACGCTCAAAGGCTTGTGCTTGGTATAAATGGCTGTACCAGAGTATCCTTTTTTCTCAGCGTAGTTCCAATAACTCTCGTAGCCCTCAAACAGAAGGTCGAGCTGTCCCTCCTGCATCTTTGTTTCCTGCAGGCAGAAGAAGTCGGCATCGAGTTCCTTAAACTGGTTCTCGAAGTCCTTGCCTACGCAAGCGCGCAGGCCATTTACATTCCATGATATAAACCTTAACATTGTGTTTATTGATTATTTAGTAGTGATTATTGATTATTTAGTAGTGATTATTTAGTAGTGATTAGTGATTACTTATGGACTCTAACGATTATCACTAATAACTAATAACTAATCATTATATTTAAATTCTCTTCGTTTCTCCTCTCAGCAGACTCATAAACTCCTGGCGGGTGTTCAGTGAATTGAAAACTCCGCTGTAGTCGCTGGTGGTGGTAATAGAATTCTGTTTCTCTACACCTCGCATTTGCATGCACATGTGCTTGGCTTCTATCACAACCATCACACCCTGAGGATTCAATGTTTCCTGAATGCAGTCTTTAATCTGCTGGGTAAGACGCTCCTGTACCTGGAGACGGTGGCTATAGATATCAACCACACGGGCTATCTTGCTCAGACCGGTAATCTTTCCGTTTGGGATATAAGCTACATGCACCTTGCCATAGAAAGGAAGCATGTGGTGCTCGCACATTGAGAAGAAATCAATATCTTTCACGATGACCATCTGGTTGTATTTCTCTTCGAAGAGGGCATCGGTCAATACCTTGTGTGCATCCTGTGTATAGCCACGAGTCAGTATCTGCATAGCCTTGGCTACTCGCATCGGCGTTTTTACAAGTCCTTCACGTTCAGGGTCTTCTCCCAAGAGCTTTAATACTTCAGTATAGTGTTCTGCGAGTTCGTCCAATCCCTCGCGAAATTCTGTTTCTGTATTCATCTTATTTATTTTATAATTCTTAATAAATAGTCAATAATTTACAATTAATAGTTTATAGTTAGACCTACGGCATCAATGCTGTAAACTGTTAACTATCAACTATAAACTATTAACTAGTACTGTACCGTAATCAGTCCCTTTACAAGGCATGCCTGTCTGTATCCCAGGGAGCGAACCTTGGCGAGTATCTTCTGGGCTTCAGCTAAGCTGCGGAAGTTGCCCATTCGGCAAATCCATCTTGGTGAGTAGAAATGAACATAAACCGGCTGTTCTGGGAAATGAACTTTTAGCTGGTTGCCTGTCCGTTCTGCTTTCAGACGGTCGTTACGTGAATTGCCGCCAGCAAAAGCCTGTACTCTATATCCTGTAACCTTATAGCTTTTGCGCATCACTTTCTTGCGCATATCCACTACAGGTGTCTCTTTTTCTTCGTTTTTGTTCTCTGCCTTTTGGGCATTGTTCACGTGGGCATTCTCTCGGGTTGCCTCACGATGCTGTGGCTCAGCCTTTTTCAGGGAATCAGGACCCTGCTTGTGCTGAGTTTCAGGCTCTTTTTCTTTTTTCTGTGGGGTAGTCTTAGTCTTGTCGTCTTGTGGAATCACTTGTTTGCCGTTTACCAGTTCATCAATCGCCTTACTTTGGTTCACGGTTACAACACCCTTTCCCGGTTCCTTCTTTTTGAGATGGTCCAGGTAGTTCTGCGCATTAGCTGTGAATGTTGAGCAGAGGATCATAATCAATAATGTGACGAATTGTTTCATGACTATTCCTTTTATTTTTTTGTCATCTTGTTTTAAAACAGCACCTTATTTTTGGATCTCTATATATAATAAGGTGTAATGAAGAATGAAGGGATGCGCTTCACGAGAAGGCATCCCTTCGGGAAATGTAATATCCTTATGAGATTACTTCTTCCAAGCGTCGATGATACCCTTGAAGTCAGCAGCCTTCAAAGAAGCACCACCGATCAAACCACCGTCGATGTTTGGCTTAGCGAAGAGCTCAGGAGCGTTGCTAGCCTTGCAGCTACCACCGTAGAGGATTGAAGTCTCCTCAGCAGCCTCGTTGCCATACTTCTCTGCTACGATAGAGCGGATGTATGCCAACATCTCTTCAGCCTGGTCAGAAGTAGCAGTCTTACCTGTACCGATAGCCCAGATTGGCTCGTAAGCAAGGATGATGTTCTTCCAAGCGTCAGCGCTCAAGTGGAATACTGAACCTTCCAACTCAGCCTTTACTACCTCGTTCTGCTTCTCAGCCTCACGCTCCTCGAGAGTCTCACCGCAGCAGAAGATAACCTTCAAACCGTTAGCCAAAGCCAACTCTACCTTCTCCTTCAAGATCTCTGCTGTCTCGCCATAGTACTGACGACGCTCTGAGTGGCCGAGGATAACATACTGAGCACCTGTGCTCTTTACCATCTCTGCTGAAACCTCACCAGTGAAAGCACCCTTAGCCTTGTCTGCGCAGTTCTCTGCACCAAGACCTACAATCTCTGAATCCAAAACCTGAGCTACTGAAGCCAAGTGGATGAATGGAGTACAGATTACTACGTCGCAGTTTGGTTTGTCTGCTACCAATGCCTCGTTGATCTCCTTGGCGAGAGCAACACCGTCCTGCAGGTTCATGTTCATTTTCCAGTTACCTGCTACAATTTTCTTTCTCATTTTTCTTTTCTTTTTAAAAGTTGATAATATTCTGTTCGAATTCTCTTTCTTTCTGATCCAGGCGCCCCAAGCCCAGAGCCGGTCGGCAATGGTGAGGAGTACCAGTGGAATGATGAACCAGGAGATGATGCCGGCTATCTTCTTGGCGGCACTTACTTCCGGCATCTTGCCTATCTCGGTCTTCTCCAGTGGCTTGTCACCAATCTCTGCCATGTCAGGCAAATCGTTGTGGCTCCATTTCTGGATGATGGTTCCGTTCTTCAGCAGAAGAAGACCTGGGTTGCTGCGGATTACCGTTTTCAGCGTAGTCTCGTCTGTGACATAGAAGGGATATTCCGCTCCTGTTATGTCCTGCCAGTGCTTGATGGCTTTCTCCGTACTTGCCGTGAGGCAGAGAAAACGGTAGTCATGGTCGTTGGCATATTCGTAAATCTCATCGATATTGCCGAAGTTGCTGTCATCGGCAAATTCAAGATGTGGCGAAACCAGGAGGAAGGTATAGCCTTTATCGTGAATCACTTCCTGGGTAATGTCTTCTCCCGTCTTGGCATCAGCTATGCTGAAGTCGTGGATTGGAGGTACGTAACCTTCTTCGGTCTGAACCGTCTTGCTGTCGATGAAGGTCCAGGTAGAGTCGGGATAGTTGTCTATCGTAAACTCCTTCCGCTCTCCGTTCTTCTCCAGGATGAAGGTGGTATCAAACTTGGGTTGCTTGGCTCCTTTAGGTATCTCCATGCCCTTGGCGATGTTGACACCTATATGATAAGGACGGAAGTCGAATTGCGGAAGATACCACAGACTCCAGATACTCATCACGATGGAGAAGAGGAAGGTGTAGTTGATCACCACCCACTGGGTCTGTCTCGAGATGAGTCTCTGCATCTCCAGCGGCTTTCTCCAAAGCAGGACGGCAAATATCAGGAGGATGATGTTTTTGATGAATGTCTCCATATTGGTGAGCACTACGGCATCACCGAAGCATCCGCAATCCTTTACTGGGTCTGCGATAACGATCCACAGGGTAATCAGCGTCATCACGCTCATCACGGCAAGGGTGATCTTGCTCATCAGTCTCCGTCGGATGGCGAAGAGGAGGAAGATACCGATGGCAAACTCTGCAGTGGCTAGTAATACCGACATCACCAGGGTGCTCCATGAAGGGAACATCCAGTCGATGTGCAGCGCCTCCAGATAGTCGGTTATCTTGTATTGCGTGCCTAATGGGTCAATTCCCTTCACAAATCCTGAGAAAATGAAGGTTATTGCCATCAGCAGTCGCCCGATATTGACCGCTATCTTTGTTAATATGTGAGTTGCCTTATTCTTCATCATTTTATATTTTTACTTCTCGCTCATTTTGATGGCACCGAAGACGGCATAGTTGATGATGTCCATATAGTTGGCATCAATACCTTCAGAAACGAGGGTAGCGCCTGCGATGTCTTCAATTTCCTTTACGCGCTGAATCTTGGTCAGGATGAAGTCTGTATAACTGCTGACTCTCATCGAGCGCCATGCTTCATCATAGTCATGGTTCTTCTTGAGCATCAGTTCCAGTGCCTCCTTTGCATGGAGGTCGTATAGTTTCATAGCCTCTTCGGGTGTCATATCCACCTCATCCACGAAAGGCTTTTCTAGCTGGATGAGTCCTATGATACCATAATTGATAAGGGCAATGAACTCCGGACGGATACCTTCGCCAACCAGAGATTCTTTCTTGATTTCGAGCGAGCGGATGCGCTTCGCCTTGATATAGAGCTGGTCTGTCAGAGAAGAAGGGCGCAAGATTCTCCAAGAGGCTCCATAATCATGAAGCTTCTTCTCAAATAATGTCCTGCATTCACTCATGACATCCTTAAACTGCTGTTCTGTTTTCAATAAATCTGCCATAATAATTTCGAAATTCGGTGCAAATTTACGCATTTATTATGAAATAGCCAAATAATTATTTTGTTTTTCGCTTAAAATACAGTAACTTTTGATAAGTTACGCGGCATCTCAACAATTAAAACAAAAAAAATCTTTTTTTATTTTGTATTGTCTTCGATTTGCTGTAACTTTGCACCCCGAAAGTAAAAAGAGTATGAGAAATTTGACCAATGCCGAACTGGCACAGATACTGGATAAGGATATATTTCATAAGATTTCAGAGGCAGCAGATGGGCTGTCTGTGGAGTGTTATGTAGTAGGTGGATATGTGCGTGACCTCTTCCTGGAGCGACCTTCCAATGATATTGATGTCGTTGTGGTTGGTAGCGGTATAGAGGTAGCTTCTGCCTTGAAGAAGATGCTCGGGAGAAAGGCGCATCTCTCTGTGTTCCGTAATTTCGGAACAGCACAAGTGAAATATCAGGATACAGAAGTGGAGTTTGTTGGCGCCCGTAAGGAGAGCTATCATCGCGATTCCAGAAAGCCTATTGTGGAAGATGGAACGCTGGAGGATGACCAGAATCGCCGCGACTTTACCATCAATGCGATGGCTATCTGCCTGAACAAAGACCGTTTTGGAGAACTCGTAGATCCTTTTGATGGTGTCTACGATATGGAAGATGGCATTATTGCCACTCCGCTCGACCCGGATATCACTTTTTCTGATGACCCGCTGCGTATGATGCGTTGCGTGCGTTTTGCTACCCAACTCAATTTCCAGATAGAGGAGGAGACCTACGATGCGCTCTCCCGTAATGCCGAGCGCCTGAAGATTATCAGTGCTGAGCGAATCTGCGACGAGATGAACAAGATTATGCTCTCCAAGCACCCAAGCAGCGGTTTCTATTACCTGAAAGATACAGGTCTGCTCGATCTCATTCTGCCAGAACTGGTTGCGATGGACAAGGTGGAAACCCGTAACGGCAGGGCACATAAGAATAATTACGACCATACGATGGAGGTGCTCGAGAATGTGTGTAAGCATTCAGATAACCTCTGGCTCCGCTGGGCTGCTCTCTTCCACGACATCGGTAAACCGAAGAGCAAGCGCTGGGACAACAATATCGGCTGGACATTTCACAGTCATAATATAATAGGTGCAAAGATGATTTCGGGTATCTTCCGCCGTATGAAACTTCCGATGGATGCGAAGATGAAGTATGTGCAGAAACTGGTAGAACTCCACATGCGTCCGATTGTGATTGCTGATGAGGAGGTTACCGACAGTGCCGTTCGCCGCCTGCTGAATGATGCCGGCGATGACATCAACGACCTGATGACGCTCTGCGAGGCTGATATCACCAGCAAGAACCAGGTGCGCAAGCAGCGCTTTCTGGATAATTTCAAGATGGTGCGCGAGAAACTGGTTGATTTGCAGGAACGTGATTACAAGCGACTTCTCCAGCCATGCATCGATGGTAATGAGATTATGGAGATATTCCATCTTACACCTTGCCGTGAGGTAGGCACCCTGAAGCAGTATCTCAAGGATGCTGTATTGGACAATAAGGTGGCTAATGAGCGTGAACCGTTGATGGAGCTTCTGATGAAGAAGGCTCAGGAGATGGGATTGGTAAATGCAGAAAACTCAAAATAGAGAATAATTTTTGTTAAATAACGGCTCCTTGCGAGCCGTTATTCATTTATTATTAGTACTTTTGCAACGCTTTTAAAACTTAAAGGCGTATGAAAGTTTTCGTTAGAGGACGGAAAGAACTTTTGAATAAGAGAAGATAAAAGATTAAATAATAAATTATAATATAAAATAGGTATGAAAATTAAAAGCGTTTTGTTTGTTGCAGCAGTTTGTGTTCTTGCTGCGTTGACATCATGTGGTGGAAGTAAGAAGGGCGGTCTGCCTGACTTCAGCGACGATGAGTTCGCTGTGGCTACTATCGGTACTTCCAGCGCCGCATTGCAGACTACCTATCCTGCTACCATCAAGGGTATTCAGGATGTAGAGGTACGTCCTAAGGTTTCTGGTTTTATCACTAAGGTTTTTGTACACGAGGGACAAACTGTATCAGCAGGTCAGGCTTTGTTCTCTATTGATAGCGAGACCTATCAGGCTGCTGTCCGTTCTGCAGCTGCCGCTGTAAATACAGCTAAGGCACAGGCTAATACAGCCAAGTTGACCTATCAGAACAATAAGAAATTGTATGATAACAAGATTATCGGTGAATTTGAACTCTCTACAGCAGCTAACAGCTATGCAACAGCTAAGGCTCAGGTAGCTCAGGCAGAGGCAGCATTGGCTTCAGCCCGCGAGCAGTTGGCTTGGTGTACCGTTACCAGTCCTTCTGCTGGTGTAGTAGGTAGTCTTCCTTTCAAGGTGGGTGCTTTGGTAAGTGCTTCTGGTCAGGCTCTTACTACCGTTTCCAATATCAGTACTATGGAGGTATTTTTCTCACTCTCTGAGTCTCAGATCTTGAGCATGTCTAAGACCAATGGTAGCGTTCAGGCAGCCATCGCAGCGTTCCCAGCTGTCAAGTTGCAGTTGGCAGACGGTTCTATCTATAATCACCCGGGTAAGGTGGTTAAGATGAGTGGTGTCATCGATGCTACTTCCGGTTCTGTCTCTCTCATCGCTCACTTCGCTAACCCAGAGAAGTTGCTGAAGAGTGGTGGTGCAGGTTCTATCGTGGTTCCTAACGATCATAACAGCGCTATCGTTATCCCTCAGGAGGCTTGCTCTCAGGTTCAGGATAAGATCTTCGTTTATATCGTAACCAAGGATAACAAGGTGAAGTATTCTGAGATCAAGGTCAATCCACAGGATGATGGCAAGAACTATATCGTAACTGCAGGTCTTCATGTAGGCGATCGTATTGTTTTGAAGGGTATTACCAAGTTGACCGATGGTCAGCAGATCAAGCCTATCACTCTGGAGCGCTACAATCAGAAGGTTGCTGAGGCTGCCAAGTTGGCTGAGTCTCAGGATAACGCTCATGCCTTCGCTACTGCTATGGGCGGAAAGAAGTAATATATAATAAGGTATAAAGAAAAATAGTAAATTATGTCATTTACAAACTTTATAAAGCGCCCGGTACTTTCGACGGTGGTTTCCATCTTCTTCGTCTTGCTGGGTATTATCGGCTTGGTATCGCTGCCTATCGAGCAGTATCCGAATATCGCGCCGCCTACCATCACGGTAACTGCTACCTATACGGGTGCAGATGCCCAGACGGTGTTGAACTCTGTCGTTGCTCCGCTGGAGGAGAATATCAACGGTGTGGAGAACATGACTTATATGACCTCTTCTGCGTCTAACTCTGGTTTTGCTCAGATTACCGTTTACTTCAAGCAGGGTTCCGACCCAGATATGGCTGCGGTCAACGTACAGAACCGTGTGTCTCAGGCGCAGTCTCTGCTGCCTGCCGAGGTTACCAGGGTGGGTGTCACTGTAACCAAGCGTCAGAGTTCCAACGTTATCATGTTCGCTCTGACTACAGACGATGGCCGTTACGACGACCAGTTTGTTACCAACTATGCCCTGATTAACGTCATTCCTCAGTTGAAGCGTATCAGTGGTGTGGGTGATGTGCAGAGCCCTTCTACCCGTAACTACTCTATGCGTATCTGGTTGAAGCCAGAGAAGATGAAGGAGTTCGGACTGGTTCCTTCTGATGTTTCTCAGGCTTTGGCAGAGCAGAATATCGAGGCTGCCCCTGGTAGCTTTGGTGAGAGCTCTGATATGCAGTATGAATATACCTTGCGTTACAAGGGGCGTTTGAAGACTCCAATGGAGTATGAGAACATCCTTATCAAGAGCAATACTTCCGGTCAGACGCTCCGTTTGGGCGAAATTGCCAAGGTTGAGTTGGGTGGTTTGCAGTATAATGTAAACCTGCTCAATGATGGTCAGCCTGCCGTGCTGGGTATGGTTCAGCAGATTGCCGGATCCAACGCTACCCAGATTGCAAGCGACGTAAAGAAGACGTTGGATGAACTGGAGAAGAGTTATCCTCCTGGGTTGAAGAATGTCATCCTGATGGATGTTACCGAATTCTTGTTCGCATCTATCGAGGAGGTTATCTTCACCTTGATCATTACCCTGGTACTGGTGTTCATCGTAGTGTATATCTTCTTGCAGGACTTCCGTTCTACGCTGATTCCTATGATTGCCGTACCTGTGGCTCTGGTCGGTACGTTCCTCTTCCTTTGGATCTTCGGATTCTCCATCAACCTGCTTACGCTGTCAGCCCTGCTGCTGGCTATTGCGATTGTGGTCGATGATGCCATTGTGGTGGTCGAGGCGGTTCACGCCAAGCTCGACCAGGGTTACAAGAGTGCCCTTACTGCATCTATCGATGCGATGAACGAAATTTCAAGCGCCATCATCTCTATTACATTGGTGATGTCTGCCGTGTTCGTTCCTGTATCATTCATCGGTGGTACTTCCGGTTACTTCTACCGTGAGTTCGGTGTAACCATGGCGGTATCTATCGTTATTTCGGCTATCAACGCGTTGACTTTGTCTCCTGCGCTCTGTGCCGTATTGCTGAAGCCACACGAGGAGGGTCACGAGAAGAAGATGTCTTTCGTAGACCGTTTCCACGCTGGATTCAACTATCAGTTTGATAAGATTACCAATAAGTATAAGGGTGGTGTCAAGTGGGTTATCAATCATGGCGTCATCGCTGGTAGCCTCGTGGCTGTCAGCATCGTAGGTCTGGTTGCCCTGATGGGTACTACCAAGACGGGTCTGGTGCCTGATGAGGATACCGGTACTATCTTCGCTTGTATCTCTACAGCTCCTGGTACTTCTCAGGAACGCACAGCCGAGGTCGTTAAGCAGGTAGATAAGATGCTGGCTAGCAACCCAGCCATCGCAACCCGTAATGCCATCATGGGTTATAGCTTTATCGGTGGTGCCGGTTCTAACCAGGGTACCATCATCGTGAAGCTGAAGCCATTCGAGGAGCGTCCGGGTGGATTCTTCCACCGTATCAAGGAGGCTTGTACAGGTGGCGGTATCGAGGCGCTGTTTGTCAACCCAATGGAATATACTTCTGTATTGGGTATGATCTACAAGCAGACTGCTACGATCAAGGATGCACAGGTTCTTGCCTTTGCTCCACCTATGATTTCCGGTTTCTCTATGCAGAATGGTATCACCATGACCATGCAGGATAAGACTGGTGGCGACTTGAACAAGTTCTTTGATAATGTGAAGAAGTTCCTGGCTGAGTTGAACAAGCGCCCTGAGATTCAGACCGCTCAGACTCAGTATAACCCTAACTATCCTCAGTATATGGTGGATGTAGATGTTGCCAAGACCAAGCAGGCAGGTATCTCTCCATCTTCTGTATTGGCTGTGATGCAGGGTTATCTCGGTGGTCTCTACGCATCTAACTTCAATGCTTATGGTAAGCTCTACCGTGTGATGATTCAGGCTGGTCCTGAGAGTCGTATGCGTCCAGACGATCTGAGCAAGATTTATGTGCGTTGTGCTGATGGCACCATGTCTCCTGTAAGCGAGTTCGTGAACTTGAAGAAGATTTATGGTCCTGCTAACATCACCCGATTCAACCTGTTTACCTCTATGGATGTATCTGTAACTCCTAACAGTGGTTACTCTACCGGTGACGGTATGAAGGCGATTGCTGAGGTTGCCAAGGAGACATTGCCAGAGGGTTACGGCTATGAGTACTCTGGCTTGACCCGTTCTGAGGCTGAATCCAGCAACTCTACAGGTTTGATCTTTGCACTCTGTATCGTATTCGTTTACCTGATCTTGAGTGCCCAGTACGAGAGTTACATCTTGCCATTGTCTGTAGTGCTGTCTATCCCATTCGGTTTGGCAGGTGCGTTCATCTTCACCAACCTCTTCGGTCACTCTAACGATATCTACATGCAGATTTCGTTGATTATGTTGATTGGTCTGTTGGCTAAGAACGCCATCCTTATCGTACAGTTTGCCCTCGAGCGTCGTCGTACGGGTATGGCTATCAAGTACTCAGCTATCCTGGGTGCCGGTGCCCGTCTCCGTCCTATCCTGATGACCTCTCTGGCGATGGTTATCGGTCTGTTGCCTCTGATGTTCGCATCAGGTGTAGGTAAGAATGGTAACCAGACCTTGGGTGCTGCCGCCGTAGGTGGTATGTTGATCGGTACTATCTGTCAGATCTTCGTGGTTCCTGCTCTCTTTGCAGTCTTCCAGTGGTTGCAGGAGAAGTTGACCCCAATGAAGTTCGAGGACGAGATGAACGAGGAGGTAGCTGCCGAATTGGAGCAGTATGCCAACGCCGCTCACGAAATGAAGGGTATCGAGAAGAAGTAATAACGCAATGTAACTTCAAAGGAAACAATGAAAAAGAATTTAAATATCATCATATTGGGTCTCGCAGCGCTCTCCCTGAGCAGCTGCAAGACACTCTACGGAAAGTATGAGCGTCCGGATGTGAAGACCAGCGGTATCGTTCGCGATGTAGCTTCTGATACAGATACATTGGCTGTAAAGGATACTACTACCTTCGCCAATATCCCTTGGCGCAGTGTCTTTACCGATCCTCAGCTCCAGTCAATCATTGAGAAGGGATTGAACAACAATGTCAACCTCCTCAATGCGGCTTTGAACGTGAAGATAGCAGAAGAGCAGCTGAAGTGTGCCAAGTTGGCATTCGTGCCTTCTCTGGCTTTCACTCCTCAGGGAACCATCGCTTCCTGGGATGGTCAGGCTGCCACCAAGACTTACACGATGCCTGTTACAGCCAGCTGGATGGTAGACCTCTTCGGCAACCTGCTCTCTCAGAAGCGCAGTGCCCAGATGGCGCTGCTCCAGTTGCAGGATTATCAGGTATCTGTCAAGACCAACCTCATCGCCAACATCGCCAACATGTATTATACTCTGTTGATGCTCGACAAGCAGGTGGAGTTGGTTAACAATATGGAAGGATTGACCAAGGATACTTGGGAGACTATGCAGAAGATGCACGATCTCAGATTGGGTTACCGTACACCAGCCATCCAGTCAGCTGAGTCTAACTACTATTCTGTGTTGACCCAGAAGACCGATCTGTTGCGCCAGATTCGTGAGACAGAGAACTCTCTGAGTCTGCTCATCGGCGACCAGGCACATAGCATCGCCCGTGGCAAGTTGGATAACCAGAGTCTTCCTTCTAATTTCTCAACCGGTGTAGGCATCCAGTTGCTCAACAACCGTGCTGATGTCCACGCAGCCGAGATGAATCTTGCCCAGTGCTTCTATGGTGTAGAGACCGCCCGCAGCAAGTTCTATCCATCTATCACTATTTCCGGTACAGGTGCCTTCACCAATTCAGGTGGTATGGGCATCGTGAACCCAGGTAAGTGGTTGCTCTCAGCTGTAGGTTCTCTTACCCAGCCAATTTTCCAGAACGGCCGTATCATTGCCGGTTTAAAGGTGGCTAAGATGCAGTATGAGCAGGCTTACAACACCTGGCAGAATACCGTGCTGAAGGCTGGTAGCGAGGTGAGCAATGCGCTTGTTCTCTACAACTACTCTGATGAGAAGAGCAAGATAGAGCAGAAGCGAATAGAAGTACTCGAGAAGAATGTAGAATCTACCAAGGAATTGATGGGTATTGCAGGCAGCTCTTACCTTGAAATCATCCAGGCACAGTCTTCACTCCTCAACGTACAGCTTTCTAAGGTAGCTGATGACTTCTACAAGATGCAGGCAGTAGTAAATCTCTACTATGCATTGGGTGGAGGAGCTAAGTAGTTTATAGTTAATAATTAATAGTTTATAGTTATGGCTAGTATAATAAGTCCAAAGGCAGAGGTTTCTCCAAAGGCTAAGATTGGAGACAACTGCAAGATATATCCATTCGCCTATATTGAGGACGATGTGGTCATCGGCGACAACTGTACCATCTATCCATTCGTGAGCATCATGAACGGTACTCGCATGGGTAATAATAATAAGGTGTTCCAGGCAGCCGTTATCGCTGCGCTCCCACAGGACTTCCACTTTACAGGTGAGGAGAGTGAGGTAGTCATCGGCGATAACAATACCATCCGTGAGAACGTGGTTATCAACCGTGGTACCCATAAGGGCGGCAAGACCGTTCTGGGCAACAACAACTTCCTGATGGAAGGTGCCCATGTCTCTCACGATACCGTAATCGGCAACGGTTGCGTATTCGGTTATGGTACCAAGATTGCGGGCGACTGTGTGATTGGTAACGGTGTCATCTACTCAACATCTGTAGTAGAGAACGCCAAGACTAGAGTAGGCGACTTGGCGATGATTCAGGCAGGTACTGCCTTCTCTAAGGATATTCCTCCTTATATCATTGCCGGTGGAAAGCCTGTGAAGTATGCAGGTCCTAACGCCATCATCATGGAAGCAGCTGAGCTTACCGAGAAGGTTCGCAAGCATATTGCTAATGCCTACCGACTGGTATTCCATGGTCAGACATCCCTCTTCGATGCCATTAACCAGATCAAGGATCAGGTACCAGATGGACCGGAGATTCAGAACATCATCCAGTTCCTGGAGAGTTCAGAGAAGGGTGTCATCACTAAGATGTAAAGATTGTGTAGATGTTGGGATTTTTTCATCCCTAATATTGTATTTGTAAATTAGTAAATTCAAGTCATACCTATTTGAATTTTACTTAGTATGTGAAGGGCTGGCCGTGAGGTTGGCCCTTTTCCTTTTTCAATTGAACTTAACTTTTGCCTGTGGTTCGATTAATTAATTGAATAAATGTAAATAAATGCTATTTTATTTTGTAATTTCTTCGTTTATGCGTATCTTTGCAGACAATTTGGGTCATTGTGCCCTTTTGGTTTTAAGTTAGTAAAGATTTTTAAAAATGAGAAAGAAACAATATAAGCCTAGCAATCATCGTGGATTGCAGGTCATTACTTTGTGTATCAGTACCGCTATGGTGCTCATTTTGTTGGGATTAGTTATCTTCTCTGTCCTCATGGGACGTAATCTATCTTCCTATGTGAAGGAGAATCTCGTGGTACAGGTGATGCTCGAACAGGATATGACTAACCCGGAGGGATTGCAGATGTGTAAACGCCTGAATGCAAGACCTTATGTCAATACGCTGACTTATATCACCAAGGAAGAGGCACTGAAAGAAGCTACCCGCGATTTGGGTGCCGACCCGAGCGAGTTTGCCGGTGTCAACCCTTTCCAGCCTTCCATAGAGATTACGACGAAGGCAGATTACGCGAACAATGATTCATTGAAGTGGATTGCCAAGGAACTGAAGGCATATCCGCGTGTTACCGAGGTTACTTATCAGCACGACCTGATAGAACAGGTGAACAATTCGTTGGCAAAGATCAGTATCGGATTACTGATTGTAGCAGCCCTGCTCACCTTCATCTCGTTCTCGCTGATTAACAATACGGTGCGTCTGGGCATCTATGCCCGCCGTTTCTCCATCCATACGATGAAGTTGGTAGGTGCATCCTGGGGCTTTATCCGCCGTCCGTTCTTGCGCAAGGCTGTGCTTGTGGGTGTTGTTTCAGCCCTGCTGGCAGATGGTTTTCTGGGCGGTTGTCTCTATGCATGGTCGCTCCACGAACCGGAACTGATGAATGTTTTGGGCTGGCAGGAACTTGCCATCACCGGCGGCTCCGTCTTCCTCTTCGGTATCATCATCACCGCCTTCTGCGCCTGCATCTCAGTCAATAAGTTCCTGAAGATGAAGGCGGGAGACTTGTATAAAATATAAGGGAAGAGTGAAGAATTCTCTTGCTTTATTAAACATTAAACATTACACATTAAACATAAAAAATAATGGATAAGAAGAATTTAGCATTCGACAAGATGAACTTTATCTTGTTAGGCATCGGAATGGCGATTATCATCATCGGTTTTCTGCTGATGAGTGGCGCCGGTTCTAACGAGCATACCTTCGATACTGATATTTTCAGTACCCGTTGCATCGTTGTAGCACCAACTGTAACATTGATAGGTTTCCTTTCAATCATCTATGCGGTGATTCACAAACCGAAAGACAATGAATAATTTATAATTAATATACATATTATTATTAGATGGATTTTATTCAGACTATCATTATCTCTATCGTAGAGGGACTGACTGAGTTCTTGCCTGTATCCAGTACGGGCCACATGATTATAGTAGAAAATTTGCTGGGTGTAGATATCCAGGATAAGTTTGTCAACGCCTTTACTGTCATCATCCAGTTTGGCGCCATCCTTTCTGTCATCTGTCTGTATTGGAAGAGATTCTTCTATCCAGAGGCTGTGAAGACTGGTGAGAAGACCTATTGGAAGGCGATGTTCGATTTCTATGCCCGACTGCTTGTAGGTACCGTGCCTGCCGTGGTATTGGGTCTTGCCTTCAATGATTTCATCGAGTCAAACCTTGGCAATGTACAACTGGTGGGCTGGATGCTTGTCATCGGCGGTATTTTCATGCTCTTCTGCGATAAGATATTCAATAAAGGCAGCGAACAGACCAAGCTTACTTACAAGCGTGCCCTGATTATCGGTTTCATCCAGTGTATAGCGATGATTCCTGGTGTATCGCGCTCCATGTCAACCATCGTGGGTGGTATGTCCCAGCGTCTTACCCGCAAGGCAGCAGCCGAGTTCTCATTCTTCCTGGCAGTGCCAACCATGTTTGGCGCCACCTGTCTCGAGGTTTATAAGCTCATCAGCCATGGCGGCGGCTCATTGCTCACCCAGGGCAACAACCTGTTCACATTGATATTAGGCTCAGTGGTGGCATTCATCGTTGCCATTCTCGCCATCAAGTTTTTCATCAATTATGTCACCAAGTACGGTTTTGCAGCTTTCGGCTGGTACCGTATCGTAGTAGGACTTATCATTATCATCTGCGGCCTTTGCGGTGTAGATATGCAGATGGTTGACTAAACATACACTATGGATTTCAGAAAAGGAGAAATTATTGCCATCGACAAGCCTTATCGCATGTCGAGTTTCGGAGCCCTGGCACATGTTCGCTATCTCCTCAGCAAGAAGCTCGGTTTTAAGGTGAAGATAGGACATGCCGGTACGCTCGATCCCCTTGCCACTGGCGTGCTGGTGCTCTGCACCGGTAAATGTACCAAGCAGATAGAACAGCTGCAGACCCATACTAAGGAGTATACAGCTACCCTGCAGCTCGGTGCTACTACCGCCAGCTACGATAAGGAACACAGCGTGAATCACACCTATCCTACGAAGCATATCACCCGCCAGCTGGTGGAGGAAACGCTTAAGCAGTTTGTGGGCGAGATTCAGCAGGTTCCGCCTACCTACAGCGCCGTAAAGGTGAATGGCGACCGCTCTTATGCCTTGCGCCGGGCAGGCGAAGAGGTTCAGCTCAAGCCGAAGACCGTGCGTGTAGACGAGATAGAACTCACCGATTATAACGATGAGGAGAAGACCGCCAGCATCCGTGTGGTTTGCGGCAAAGGCACTTACATCCGCTCCCTCGCCCGTGATATCGGAAGGGCTCTCGATAGTGGCGCCTACCTTACCGCCCTCCGCCGTACCAAGGCAGGAAGTTTCGCAGTAGAAAACTGCATCAGTTTTGATCATTTCCAGGAATGGCTTGATGAGCAGCCTCTCGAAGACAGCCTTCAGCCATCCAAGTAATAAAAAATATAACATGAAGCTATCACAATTTAACTTTAAGTTGCCAAAAGATCAGGTGGCACTTTATCCACATAAGGCAAAGCACGTGGTAAAAACGGCTAGTGGTGAACGTACATTCGAGATTACTCGCCGCGATGAGTCCCGACTCATGGTTCTCCACAAGAAGTCAGAAACCATCGAGATGTACAAGAAAGATGAAAACGGCAAGGATATGGTTGATGCCGATGGCAATCCAGTATTCCTGCAGTTCAAGGATATCGTGAATTACTTCGAAGAGGGCGATACCTTCATCTTCAACAATACCAAGGTTTTCCCAGCCCGTCTTTATGGTACCAAGGAGAAGACCGATGCCAAGATTGAGGTGTTCCTGCTCCGTGAGCTCAATCCTGAGATGCGCCTTTGGGACGTATTGGTAGAGCCTGCCCGCAAGATCCGTATCGGCAACAAGCTTTTCTTCGATGATGTCAACGAGATGGTTGCCGAGGTTATCGACAATACTACTAGCCGTGGACGTACCCTCCGTTTCCTCTATGATGAGGATGGCAATCATGATGTCTTCAAGCGTTCGCTCTTCGCTCTGGGCGAGGCTCCGCTTCCTCGCTACGTTATCGATGCACGTGAGGATCATCACGCTACAGAGGATGATATGGACGATTTCCAATGTGTTTTCGCTGAAGTAGAGGGTGCTGTTACTGCACCTGCTACCGGTCTTCACTTCTCACGCGAGCTGATGAAGCGTATGGAGATCAACGGTATCAACGAGGCTTATATCACCCTGCATTGCGGTCTGGGCAACTTCCACGATATTGAGGTGGAGGACCTTACCAAGCACAAGATGGATTCAGAGCAGATGATGATCAGCCAGGAGGCATGTGATCTGGTTAACAAGACCAAACTTGCCGGCCATCGCGTCTGCGCTATCGGTACCAGTGTGATGAAGGCAACAGAAACGGCTGTAGGCACCGATGGTATGATGAAGGCTTTCGATGGATGGACCAACAAGTTCATCTTCCCTCCATACGATTTTGGTCTTGCTGACTGTGCCGTAGTCAATTTCTATCATCCGGAGTCAACCCTGATGATGAGTACTGCAGCCTTTGGCGGTTACGAGTTGGTTTACGAGGCATACAAGATGGCTGTGAAGAATGGCTATATGTTTGGCTGCTATGGTGATTCATTGTTGATGCTTCCAGATTAAACAGTGGTATAAACAGTTTTTATACACATAGAAGTTGTTGATATTCTAGGTTTTAGCTTAGTTATCCACAATTTTATGAGAGTGTGAATAAGTATGTATCAGGTATATTTAAGTCTCGGTACGAATTTGGGCAACCGAAAGCGCAACATTCGCGAGGTAATAGAAAAGATAGGAGAGCAGATTGGTGTGGTAGAGCGCCAGTCTGCTCTTTACGAAACCAAGCCTTGGGGCTATTCATCTCCCAACGACTATATCAATGCCTGTGTGCTGGTTCTCACCACGATGGCCCCGCGCCAGGTGCTGGAGGCTACGCAGCGCATAGAGCGCGAAATGGGGCGTACCATGAAGTCGGTGGATAGCGAATACCATGACCGCATCATCGACATTGATATCCTGATGATAGATGACTTGGTGATAGATGAGCCCGATTTCAAGGTTCCTCATCCGTTGATGGAGGAGCGTGATTTCGTGATGAAACCTTTGAAGGAAATACTTAAGTAATATTTATAAGTCAGGCAGAAAGAGTAAACTTTCTGCCTTTTTTGGGTTTTCTTTTGCATACTTTAACTAATTTTATGAGTTTTTTTGTAGCTTTTTATTATTTTTGCACCCGATATTAAAGTCAGCTGTAATATTGCTTAAGATTAAGCAGTAATATAACAAAAATATTCAGCAGAAAATAAAAGTAAGAACTAAGATATTTGTATTTTAGGTATAATAGAATATGAAAGTAAATAAGTTGATGGCTGTAGCCATTCTGATGTGCCTTTGTATCCAATCAATGCAAGCACAGCAGATAGGCTTCAAGACTAATGTGCTTTATTGGGCTACTACCACCCCTAATATGGGAATGGAAATAGAAGTAGGCAAGAAGCATACAGTTCAGGTATTCCTGGGCTTGAATCCCTGGAAGCAGAGTGGAGGAGATCAGTCTAGGCTTCGACACTGGTTGGTGATGCCGGAATTTCGCTACTGGTTCAACCGAAGCTTTGAGGGATGGTTTGTGGGTGCCCATGCCTTGGGCGGTCAGTATAACGTGGGCGGCGTGAAGTTTCCTTTCGGATTGTTGAAAGGACTGCGTAACCATCGCTATGAAGGTTGGTATGCCGGAGGCGGCATCACAGCCGGAAAACAATGGAATCTTTCTAAGCACTGGAACTTCGAGGCTTCGCTCGGATTGGGCTATATCCATACAGCCTACGATAAATTCGAATGCGGAATGTGTGGCGAAAAGCTGAAATCTGCTCATAAGAATTATGTGGGTCCCACCAAGGTGGCTCTCTCCCTCATCTATTTAATCCCTGGCAAGGTTGAAGAAAAACGCGAAAACGATGTGCCTCAGATTATCGAGACCATTCAGCAGCCTAAGCAGAACGTATTGAAGCCGGTGCTCCAGTTGCAGGCAGTAGTAGCCGAAGCTCCGAAGATTCGCCATTTGGATAAGCGAGCCTATATCGATTTCCCGGTGAATAGGATAGAACTGCGTGCCGACTATCGCTGCAATCCAGCCCAGTTGGATAGCATCATCACCACCATCAAGGCATTGAAGGCGGATAAGAACCTGCAGGTAATGGCGATCAATATCCATGGTTTTGCTTCGCCGGAAGGCACGTATCAGCACAACGATTACTTGGCAAAGAATCGTGCCCGTGCTCTTACGGAGTATGTCCGCAAGATGGTAGAGTTGCCTGACAGCATCTTTACGGTAGCATCTACCGCTGAGGATTGGGATGGCTTGCGTGAATATCTCCAGCAGAGTGATTTGGAGAAAAAGCAGCAGATCTTAGCGATAGCGCAGGATGAAACCCTGACCCCAGATGCCCGGGATGCGAAAATGGAGAAACTATATCCTGCACAGTATCGCACCCTGCTCACCCTCTGCTATCCTGCTCTCCGCCATAGCGACTACCACATTACTTATAAGATTAAGCCATTCGATGTGGAGGAGGCAAAGCAGATCATGAAGACCAAGCCGCAGCTGTTGTCGCTCAACGAGTTGTTCATGGTAGCCCAGACCTACGAGGTAGGTTCCAAGGAATTCAATGAGGTGATGGAGCTGGCAGTTCGCATGTATCCGGAGGATGAAACCGCCAATCTGAATGCCGCCATTATCCGTCTGAATAATGGCGATGCCGATGCTGCCAAGCCATATCTGGATAGAGCCGGCGATTCCAAGGAAGCCGATGCAGCAAGAAAAGCGTATGAAATGATGACGATTCAATAATGCTGCGATTAATAGAAATTATATATAATCAATAAATAAAAAGATATTATTATGAAGAAATTTACGATGCTTTCATCAGTGCTGGCTTCAGCACTGATGCTGGGGGTTGCATCCTGCTCTAGCGAAGATGTTGCCGGCGGTGATGCACAGAATGGTAAGGGGACTACTTCTTTCCTTGCTGTGAATTTAAAGACTGTTGGCAATGCTCCAACTGGTAATGCTCGTCAAACCCGTGCGAATTCCCCAAAAGGGGAGACGTATGAAGATGGCGAAGGAAAGGAAAATGCAATAAAGAGTGTACGTTTCTACTTCTTCAATGCCGATGGTACACCTTACATTCTCAATAATGTGAATGGTAAGGGGAATTATATTGATAGAGAAGTCAAAGTTAATCCGGGAGACCAGTCTCAAACGGTAGAGGGCATTACTGAAACTGTTTTGGTGTTGAATGGTGAGAACCATGTGGCTCCAGCCTCTATGTTGACAGTTATCAATCCAGACATCAATCCAGGATTATTAAAAGATGGTGCACCTTTGCGTTGGTCTGTCATGCGTAAGGAATTGGTAGGTACCAAGTTTTATGATGATGATCATTTCATGATGAGCAACTCTACTTACCAGGAAGCAGGAAATGACCTTTGTACAACTCAGTTGACTGGTAAGACCTATACTTCTCAAGATGCTGCACAGAGTCATCCTGTCAATGTATATGTAGAGCGTGTCAATGCCAAGGTGAATGCTAATGTTGTTGGCTCTAATTTTGAAACAGAAACAGCTGATGTTATTCTTGACGGCGTCACAATGAAGGGCAATCAGAGAACTAAGGTAGGTGATCTTTCTCTGGCAAAAGAAGATGGTACTTCCGATAAAAAGGAAATCTTTGCTTACATTGTAGGCTGGGGATTGGCAACTGAAAATGGAAGGGCAGAGTTGTTTAAGCAGATTGATACTCAGAAATTTACAGATGAAATTCTTGGTATCTATCCATGGTCAAGTGCTGATTATCATCGTAGTTTCTGGGCACTCAGTTTTCCTTTTGGTGGAACAGGTGAAGGTGAAAATGAACCTCTAAATCATCCGTTCTCTGAATATACAAATAAATTGGGTGAGGCTGTCTATACATTGCCTAATACACCTAAGGAAGTTATAGATGATGCTCATGCTTATGATAATAATTTGACGAAATTCGTGGTTGCTGCTCGTCTGGCATACAAGGATGGTGATGGTAGTTTAAAGCCTGCCGAGATTTGTGAATATAAGGGACAGGAATTCTTGGGAACAGAAAATTTGAAGAATACCTATTTAAATGAGATTTCGCGTTTCTATAAGAAGGTCCCTGCTACTGTTGCTGGTGAGCCAGATAAATATGTAAATCTGACTCCTTCTGATATTACCTTTACAACAACTGCTCCATCAGGTACTGAAGCTAAGAATTACGTGGTCTTTGCTGCGTTGGCAAATCCAAACATTACCTTGTACGAAAAGAAAGGTGGTAATTGGGAAGTGGCTGACAAGGCCGTTGTGAACAAGATGTTGCAGGAAGCCCCTGCAGAGGTGAGAAAAGGTGGTATGGCATACTATTATACAACTATCAAGCACCTTGGCGAAGTAGGTAAGTTGGGAGAATATGGTATTGTTCGTAACCACTCTTATCAAATATCTCTCAATTCTATCAAGGGATTTGGTACTCCTGTTTATGACCCTAATAAGATTATCGTTCCAACAATACCAAGTGATGATAAGACCTATCTTGCTGCAAAGATCAATGTCCTCTCTTGGCGTGTAGTACCATCTACGGTAGATTTGGACAAGACAGAAAAGAAATAATAAGATTTATATAAATGAAGAAGATTATAAATGATATCAGAAAGAAGGGAAGGCTGATGATGCTCTCTTGCTGCACCATCCTCGGTTTGCTGCTCGCATCCTGTGATTATTGGCACGATAGCTACGAGGGATGTGAGGAACTGCTGAAGACTCATCTGAAGGTGCAGTTCATCTACGATATGAACATGAAGTTTGCCGACGCTTTCCCTCATGAGGTGAAGAACGTCACACTTTATGCTTTCGATCAGCAGGGAAAATTGGCTTATGTCAAGACCGAGGCTGCCGAGAAGATTATCGCCGAAGAGGGTATGAACATCGACGACCTGACTCTTGGTGTCTATGATCTTCTCGTTTGGGCACAGGGCGAAGAGCGTTATGCTGACTCCTATACTTTTGGACAGGCAAGCGTAGGCTCTTCAGCCTGTGATGTGCTCAAGGCTACGGTGAATCGTGCCGATAAGGGAATCATCGACCATGATTTGACTCCGCTCTTCCATGGACAGTTGGCTAAAGCCAATCTCACTAAGATGGAGAAGGGGGGAACGAGAATCGTCAAGGTTTCGCTTACCAAGAACACCAATCATTTCAAGGTGGTTTTGCAAAACCTGTCGGGAGTAAATCTTAATGCCGATGACTTCATTTTCCAGATTACCGATAACAATGGTAAGATGGATTACGACAACAGTTTGATGGAGGATGAGATGCTTACCTATCATGCCTGGTCTGCTTATGCAGGTTCGGCGGGAATCAACTCTGGCACCAGTGAGCAGACATCAGTGGCATGTGCCATTGCTGAGCTGACAACCAACCGATTGGTAAAGGGACATGACATGCGCCTGCGTGTATATAATAAAGCAACGGGTACAAGCATCATCAATATTCCATTGATAGACTATGCCTTGATGGTGAAAGGTAATTACAATAAGTCTATGAGCGACCAGGAATATCTGGATAGACAGGATTCCTACGACCTTGTATTCTTCATTGACGAAAACCACAAATGGCAGGCTGCTTCAGTTTTCATCAATTCATGGAGAGTGGTGCTGAGCACGGCTGATATGTAATCAATAATTATTGTATTTAATCATGATGTATGAGATAAAAGGAATAAGATATGCTGGGGGGCTGCTTAGGTTCCTCGTATCAATAGCGATGGCTTGGCTAGGCTGTATTGCTTTGGTCTCATGCGACCAAGGAGATACAAATGCAGGGGAAGCGGAAGCAAATATCACGCTTACCCTTTGCTTGAAAGGTGCAGATAAAAATAGTAATACAAGAATGGGGCAACCTTTTGTAAAACCACTGGCTTCTAGAGGAGAAGAAGATAAGACTGAAGATCCGGAAACGGAGCTGGAAAACAATATCGACTTTAGCAGATTCCACGTCGTTTTCTATGATGCAAATCATCGTATGGCTGGAATTCTGCAAAACATGGTGCTCATTCATATGGGCGGTAATATCTACCGGTTGACAGGCTCTTTGCCTGTGAGCAACAAGGTGCTTGTGGGTAATCATTTTGAAGGAAAAATGGTGGTTTATGCCAATTTCAATATGAGTGAGGCTGACTTGCAGAAAGACTACAACGATACGGATATCGCCCAGAAGTCGTTTAATTACGAAGCAAATCCTAAGTATCTGCCCATGTGGGGCGTCAAGAAAGTTGCCTTTACACTTGCTGCCGGCAAGCTTCAGGATTTCTCGGATATCGACCTGCTGAGGGCGGTAGCCAAGGTAAAGGTGAATCTGAGTAATGACATGAAGAAAAATGGATGGAGCATATATAGCATGCAACTCATCAACTATAATGACAAGGGATATTGCATGCCTGAGAAATATGCTGAATGCGAACAGACAGCATCGCTTACTCACGAGGAGTTTGAGAATTTCCTGGTTTCAAAACAAACTGTTGGCATTACGATGACAGATGATGTTCCTATCTATCTGCCTGAATACCAGAATAATGGTAAGGAAGATGCGGATAAATGTATCATCAAGTTGAAACTGGCTAGAAATGGAACCGTTGAACAGGATGCACCAGGCAAAGAGAAGGAATACACCTTGCGTTTCATTGGTTATACAGACACTGGAGCGGAAGGTACAACCATCAATGATATTGTACGCGACCATTATTATACTTTTGAGGTGTATAAGGGCAGCAACGGTCAGAATCTCGTGAAGTTGACGGTGAGGAAATGGAATGTACGTGATCACGATGAAATCGTGATGTAACTTCTATGAATAATAAATAAAGTATTAATAAGAAATTATAAATCAAGCAATTGATTGTTGGATTTTCAAAACATGGCAAAGATATACTATTATATATGTATTTGGGCAGTATGCTTGCTGGCGGCTTGTTCTGCCGGTGATGATGCAACTTCCTTTCCCGGTCAGGCTGATGCCGAGAACCGGGTAGGGGTGATGTTGCAGCTGTCTGCCTTATCTTCCCAAACTTCGCAGTCTTCCCGGTCTTCTCTGACCAGGGCGGCTTGGGAGACGGATACCGAAGCTTTGCCTGGAGAAATGATGAAAAGCTGGTTTGTGGTGGTGGTACAGAATGGAACGATAGAGAAGATTATCACTTCCGATTTGAAATCTGGTGTTACGGAGGTGGAGAAAGACCAGGTCTTTGTGGAGCTGAATAAGGGCGAGACAACCTTCTATTCTTTTGCCAATATCAAGCCTGAAGATATCGGGTTGGATGCCAGCACATCTGTTGGGCAACCGCTGCCTGCTGGTTTTGATGAAAAGACTTATCAGATGGATGGCAACTGTCAACGCTTCCATCAGTTGATGACGCCTGACTTTCAGAATGGTTATCCGATGAGTAATAAGCAGGTGGTGAATATAACTGATAACCAGCAAGTCATCGATCTGGAGGTCATCCGTATGGTGGCCAAGGTACAGCTCTCCATTACCAATGCCACGGATCATGCCATCAATCTGAAGACCATCACCCTTTCGGATGTTACCCTGAACGGTAAACAGAATATCAAGCTTTTGCCAAATGTGGATTCGGCAAATGAATTGAAGGGCGTGAATTTACCTGATGGTGTGGCAAAGGGAACCATCACGCTGACGGCTGCCGAAAACGATGGTATAACCATAGAGGAAAGAGCTACGCAAACGGCTTGTTTCTATATGAACGAGAGTTTGGTAGATAAGGGCGCAGATGGTGGCAACCGGTATTTTATCCTTTCGCTTACTACGGTAGATGCGGCTACTGGCGCTACCAGTAACCATCGTTATGCCATGCTATCATGGAATGAAATCCGGCGCAATGATTATCTGAAGATTCCTATCAAGCTGGAGGATTATCAGATTAGATGGACGGTGGAGGCATTCTCGCCAATCGGAGTGTTGCCGAAGGTAACGGATGATGGCGAAAACCTTTCGCTTGACTTCGGTTATTATGGAGAGTTTCATATCAAGCCCGAGGTCATCAAGTTGAGCCGTACTGGTTCTCAGGCCCTTTCAGTGAGTGAATGGCAGATGGGAACGGATGCAACAGGTTCTGATGGCTGGAAGCTGCAGGAGCAGAATCCGCAGGGAGCTGATGGCGTAAACATCTTCGATAGGTCGCCAGCCTGGATACCATCTGCTTATCGTCTGGAAGGAGAAATGGGCAACCGTACCGGTTCTGCCATTTATACAATGAAGATTAAGGTGAAGGAACAGAATGGCTTGGACATGTATCCTATCATCTCCCGCAAGGTTCGCTTTACAATGACGCAAATAAACCTGACCCGTGCAGGAAAGAATACTGAAAAAATAGTATTAAACACAAAGACTTTTAGCAATGAAAGCATTTAAGTTTTACATATTTCGCATCAGTCTGGCAGTAATCTTCGGGTTACTGCCTATGACTATGTTGGCTGGTGACAAGCTGACCCATTTCGAAGGTATTGCCAACAAGGAAGGCGATTATAATTGGAATGGTACGCAGAAGTGTCACGAACTCACTTATTATTATTATGTTACCGAGGGGCAGAAAGGGTTGGTCCTTGCACTCCCTATGTCCATCAATATCTCTGACTTGGAACCAAGAGGTTACTATCGTTGGTATGATTGGACGACTGATGCCGCATCTTCGCGCCTGGCTAAGGTGGGCTCTCGACTCTATAGCTTTGATAATGGAAAAGGACTTTATGCTGTTTGCCTTCCAACAGATCCATCTCAGAATACTGTTGGTGTAACTTATTCTGCTCCATCTGGCTCGGCTTATGATTCCTGGGAGGCTGACACCATAGCCTGTGATGTGAGTAGATACCATGATGGTATCACGGTGGGAGGAGGAACCGATTTCCGCCACGAACCAACCCTTTCTATCCGATATAAGTTTGTTATCCGGAAGGCATCATGGATAGCCGACCAGCTTAGAAGGGCTGTTGTTGATTCCCGTACGGGTACACGTACTTTTGAGGATAATCAGGATGTAACTATTGGTATTAACAGTACTGACAATGGGAAAAGCGAGGCAAACCTTCGCTTGAACTACAACAATGTAAACCGATATTATTTCTATCCGCTAACCACTGATGCTTTCAACAATAAACATATTTATTATCAGTCGGGTAAACAGGCTGAGAACAAGTTTGAAGAGAGAGATTTCAGTGATACACCTATTCGGGCTACTGCTGTAAAGTGGAGGATCTATGATGAGACGAATACTTATTATTGTGATATTGATGCCGAAAGTCAGCTGCGATTTGTAAAAATCAGTCCCTATAAGTTAAATGATAGGGATTGGACTCATATAACTACAGGTGACAAGGTAAGACCGGGTTCTTCTCAGCTTCCTAAATTCAAGACGATGAGCCGCTTCAATGTGGTTGCTTATCTGGGAGCAAGTAACCAGTGGTGCCCTGTGGCAAACTTCAGCTGTCGTTTTGCTGAGGAATATCCGGTGCTTTTTGATGATTTGAATACCGGTGCCCCTACTCGTACCCTCTCTTACATAGAAGATCATTATGTAAAAGTTACCGAGCCGATTTCGTTTGATAATCTGTCGGATGGAATGACATACGATGCGCCAACCAAAGACAACAATGTAGCTCCTAATCCAAGTAAATGGGAATTGCGCAATTATGGTTTCGTTTATAAGGATTTGGCAACTTATTCAAAAACTGCCGGTTGGTGGTTTAATGATTGTACCAATGCGCCGGTTCATGGTGAATATGGAGTTTACAAGACTGCTGGTGTAAGCGGTATCTCCACTTCAAACGAAGGATATAAGTGGTGGTATGGTGACAACATGAATTTCTATGACAGAACCTATGGATTGACTACCGGTAAACAGGCTGGCTATTTCCTTTATGTGGATGCCTCGGATGAGAGCCGAGAGATTGCCAGTGCCGAGTTTACTGCCAATCTGTGTAGTGGTACAACCTTTATCGTGAGTGCGGCAATAGCAGACCTGACGCTTAGTGGGCAAACTGCTCCACAGGTTATGTTCAAGCTTTATGGTGACAATGGCGACCGAGTGGTAAGGCAGGAAAACTTAATCCATTCTTTTGCCAGTTGCGACATGAAGACGGTGGTGAATAATTATCGGTACGGCAAGTGGTATCAGGTTTATGCCAAGGTTACCTTGCGGGATAGTGAGAATCTGCGTAAGTTTCATAAGTTCCTCGTCACGGTGGATAACTATTGTCCTTCAACAAGCGGTGCCGATTATGCCGTTGATGATATCCGCTTTTATCAGAAGCGTGCTATTGTTGATGTCATCCAGAATCAGCCTGTATGCGATGATGTAGCATCGGCTGCTTCCGTGAAGTTGAAATTACGTGCGGTATATGAAAGCTTGCAATCTCGCGCCTATGTAGATCGTGATGGAAAGAGTAAGGTTTACTATCGCTTCGTGGATGAAAAGGGTGAACCGGTTGACCTTGACTATGGTAATGGTGGAAAGAAATATGGAGAATGTGATTTCCATTATTATCAGAAAGACTTGAAGGCTGGTGATACTGAGATAGTGAATGGTGAAACCTATTATATTCTGGTAGATAAGGCTTTCAAATTACCGTTAGGTAAGAAACTCTATGTGTCTGTAAACTTTGACAATCCTGAAGATGCCAACATGTGGGGAAACCGAAACGTGGTGTGCTCCAGCTACAGTGAATTGTTTGAAATGATGAAGCAGACGGTGATGATTCGTGATGCCGAGAGTAAGGTGATTGCTGATTATCGAGTAAGCTGCGACCGGACGAATGCGGATGTCACCATGAATGCAGACCTGCATACCACCGACCCATACGTGGGTGGAGGTATCACCATTACTGGTGTGAAATATGATTGGTTCATCGGTAGTAAGGAGGAGTTCAATAAGACTCATCTCTTGGAGGCTCTCCATGCTTTCCGTGATAAGAATAGTACAGGTACTAATCCTTGGGATGTGCAGAATTCGGGAATCAGTGAAGATTATAAGGCAGAAATAAAAAAGTATATCGACAATGGTAAATTGATTTTGGCTGCAACCTCTCAGCTGAAGAAGACTTTCGAGTTTGGTACGCATACACTCTGTTTGTTGCCTATCACCAAGAATGGAAATATCATCACCATCAACAATGTGGATTACCAGATTTGTCCTGATCCTATCGAATATAAATTCCGGGTGCTGAAGGATGGACCTCGTATCAATCTTGGTTTCGTTGATGGAAAATATCCTAACGACCAGCGCATTGTGCGCATCGGATTGCCGCAACTCAAGGACATGCAGCAGAAAAAGAAGTTCCTGCAGATACCAATCAGCAGTACCGAACCTTTGAGTAATTCTTCTGGTCCTGTTTCTTTTGAGTTTAATACGGAAGATGGTATTAAGGTGCTGATGGACGGCACCAACGACCCTATGTGGAAGAACAATGCCGATGTATTGGGAAAGAAAGACATCTTCACGATTACGGTTAACAGTTTGAAGCATCTCAACAAGGAGACGGAACAGCGTACGCTTGACCTGAAGGTCTGCGATGATTATGCCCAATACTTACACGAAGGCTATTGGTATGACCTCTCGTTCAGCTTTATGCAGAAAAGTGGCACAGCTAGCACCGATGTTACGAGCTGTCCGGGTACTACCTTCTTCCGCATCTATGTGGTGCCGGAGTTTGCTACCTGGGCTCCTGCAGCCGATGGTGGTATGAATAACAACTGGAATAACGACCTCAACTGGCGCCGTTCTACCAAAAAAGAGCTTTACAAGTCGGCTGCCGATACCTATCCTGTATATGGAAAAACAGCAGGCTATACCGAATTGAAGACTCAGCAGGCATTCGTGCCTATGAAGTTTACCAAGGTAACGATACTTACACCTTATTATAATAATGGGTATTATCCGCTCCTGGGTTATCTGCAAAAGGGTAGTGATGGTTTTCTCAACAAACTGAACAATGGTGCATCCACCGCCACCGACTACATCCAGTATGATATGATGGTGGATGACGGAAGCAAGTTGGGCTATGGCGCAACCACTCCGGGGTGCAACTATTCTTGCGTGAAATTCTATGGAAATACCTGCGACCAGATTTACTTCAAGCCGGGAGCAGAGGTCCGTAACCAGCACTATCTGGTGTACAACAAGGCATGGGTAGAGCAGGAGCTGAGTTACAACCGCTGGTATCTCTTCGGTTCGCCATTGAAGAATATGGTGGCAGGTGATATGTATGTGCCTGTGAAGACGGGACGCCAGGAGACGGAAGCCTTCCTGCCTATCACCTTTGATGAGGCTGTTAACAATCGCACCAAGATGCCGTTCTACCAGCGTTCCTGGGATAGAAGCGATACCAGAGAATACAGCACTGATGGCAACTATGATGCCTACGACTACAGTTCGCTTCCAGTGAGCGTGCCAAGTACGATAGGTTGGAATACCCAATATTGGAGTCATGTTTATAATGCGGCTTCGATGGTCTATTCGCCAAAGGTCAATGCCGATGGTTCCTATGCTTCCTTAACCGGCTTTGCAGTGAAGGTGGGTGATAAATATACGCCTGCCGGCATTTCGGGAAAGGCATTGGTAAGATTGCCAAAGGACGATAAGACATACGATTATTACGACCCGTCAACGGATAACTTGGGGGGAGTGAAGCATGACGACATCAATAGGACAGATGATGGCAAGGGCAACCTCATCATTGCTTCGGTAGAACCTTCGAGCAAGGAAGGGGCCATTGGAGCTGTAGATGTAACTCTGGCTGCAAATACCCATCAGGGAGCAGGTGATGGAAATTATTATTATCTCACCTACAACCCGTATATGGCAACGCTAGATATGAAACGCTTCTTTGCCAATGCCAGAAACAAGGCGGCTCTTGGAGAAGACAATGTATCTTACTGGGTTGTGAATGACAATGAGGCCAATGGATTCAATACAATTACATTGAATGGGGAGACGGATGGAAGAATAGCGCCTATGCAGGCTTTCTTCATCAAGTCGAAAACCGCTCAGCCTACCATCCACTTTGATACAAACATGACGGTGGATAAGGATGTGACCAAGGGTGTTGATATTGCGGGTGAGGAGCAGAATAGCAGAATCAGATTGCAGGTAGGCAAGGGGACTGCGAGCTCTTCGTATCTGATATTGAATGCTGATGCGTCGCAAGAGTTCGATGGCAGGGAGGATACCGAATTGCTCGGAGATGACTTGTTGTCGGATGTACCTGCTGTTTATACGGTGGCTTCATCGCAGGCTGTCATGGTAAACTCGCTGCCGGAAATCTACTATGTTCCGCTGGGTGTTGTGGCTAAGAAGTCTGAGCTGATGAGCTTAAATGCTCAAGGAGCAGGTCGCCTCTCTTCTCCTCTCTATCTCTACGATGCTGCCACCCGCAAGTATCAGGAACTGAAGGAGGAAGAGGAGGTGAAGGTAATGGCGAACGAGCACGGCAGATACTTCCTCACCCAGACTCGCAGTACCACTGGCATCGAAGATGCTGAGGTGGACGAGAGTGACGTGAAGATCTATTCTCCAGCCCGGGGATTGATCGTCGTATCCAAGGTTAGGGGACCTCTATTAAATAAGGTGGAGGTTTACACCCTCGATGGAAAACTGGTGGCAGCGAAAAAGGCTGCAGGTGCTGTTTCTGTCAGCATCCCGGTTTCCTCTTCGTCCCAGACTGTCTATATTATCAGAGTATCCTTGATGGATACGCAGACTGTAATAACAAAAAAGCTTTCTCTCCGTTGAGAGAAAGCTTTTTTGTGTTAAACTGAGAAAAAAGAAGAATCCCACCGCTCTTGCGAACGATGGGATTCTGTTCTGTTAAGCAATGTGTCTGCCTAAGCTGATTACTTACGAAGACCGAGGGCCTTGATGATAGCACGATAGCGATTGATGTCGCGATCATACAAGTAATCGAGCAATGCACGACGCTTTCCTACAAGCTGTGTCAACGCACGTGTTGTAGTATAATCTTTACGGTTCTTCTTAACATGTTCCGTCAAATGAGCAATACGGTATGAGAACAATGCTATCTGGCTCTCAGCTGAACCAGTATCAGAGTTAGACTTTCCGTACTTGCTAAAGATCTCTTCTTTTTTTGCTTTGTCTAAATACATAGCTGTAAAAACTTAATTTAATAAAATATGAATATGTTTAATTTTATGCATCTGATGACCTTCCTCACGGTGGTTTCATTAAAAATGCGGTGCAAAGATACAACTTTTTGCCGAATTATGCAAACATTTCGGGATTTTTTTGTAATTTTGCACCCAAATTTAAGTATTTAAGGTAAAAATTAAAATGCAAGACATTAGAAACATTGCAGTTATTGCACACGTTGACCATGGTAAGACTACATTGGTCGACAAGATGATGCTCGCCGGTAAGCTGTTCCGCGACGGCCAGGATAACAGCGGCGAAGTGCTCGATTCCAACGACTTGGAGCGCGAGCGTGGTATCACCATTCTCTCAAAGAATGTATCTATCAATTGGAAAGGTACTAAGATTAATATCCTCGATACTCCTGGACACTCTGACTTCGGTGGTGAGGTTGAGCGCGTGCTCAACATGGCAGACGGATGCCTCCTCCTCGTCGATGCTTTCGAGGGTCCGATGCCTCAGACCCGTTTCGTGCTCCAGAAGGCATTGCAGCTCGGACTGAAGCCTATCGTCGTTGTTAATAAGGTAGATAAGCCTAACTGTCGCCCTGAAGAGGTGTACGAGATGGTATTCGACCTGATGTGCGACCTCGATGCTACAGAAGAGCAGCTCGACTTCTCAGTAGTTTACGGTTCTGCCAAGAACGGCTGGATGGGCGAGGACTATAATCATCCAACAGACAATATCGATTATCTGCTCGATAAGATTATTGAGGTTATCCCAGCTCCTAAGCAGCTCGAGGGTACTCCACAGCTCCTTATCACATCACTCGATTACAGCTCTTATACAGGTCGTATCGCCGTAGGTCGTGTACACCGCGGTACATTGAAGGATGGAATGAATGTTACCATCTGCCACCGCGATGGAACCCAGGAGAAGACCAAGATCAAGGAGCTCCACACCTTCGAGGGTATGGGTCACAAGAAGACCGATCATGTAGATTCAGGCGATATCTGTGCCGTTATCGGCTTGGAGAAGTTCGAGATTGGTGATACCATCTGCGATTTCGAGAATCCTGAGCCACTGCCTCCAATCGCTGTCGATGAGCCTACCATGAGCATGCTCTTCACCATCAACGATTCACCTTTCTTCGGTAAGGAAGGCAAGTTCTGTACATCACGCCACATCCAGGAGCGCTTGAACAAGGAGCTCGAGAAGAACCTCGCTCTCCGCGTACAGCCTTACGAGGATTCTACCGATAAGTGGATTGTATCAGGCCGTGGTGTGCTCCATCTCTCTGTACTCATCGAGACCATGCGCCGCGAGGGCTATGAGCTCCAGGTAGGTCAGCCTCAGGTTATCTATAAGGAGATTGACGGTGTGAAGTGCGAGCCTGTAGAGGAGTTGACCATCAACGTACCAGAGGAGTTTGCTTCTAAGATGATTGATATGGTAACCCGCCGCAAGGGTGATATGACCTCTATGCTGAACATGGGCGAGCGTGTAGACATCGAGTTCGATATCCCTTCACGTGGTATCATCGGTCTGCGTACCAACGTGCTTACCGCTTCTCAGGGCGAGGCTATCATGGCTCACCGCTTCAAGGAGTATCAGCCATACAAGGGTGAAATCAGCCGCCGTTCTAACGGTAGCATGATTGCGCTCGAAACCGGTACTGCCTTTGCTTACGCTATCGATAAGCTGCAGGATCGTGGTAAGTTCTTCATCGATCCGGGTGAGGAGGTTTACGGAGGCGAGGTTGTAGGTGAGCATGTTCACGACAACGACCTGGTAGTCAACGTAACCAAGGCTAAGCAGCTTACCAACGTACGTGCTTCCGGTTCTGACGATAAGGCCCGCGTCATTCCTAAGACCGTGATGAGTCTTGAGGAGTGCCTGGAGTATATCCGTGAGGACGAGTACGTAGAGGTAACTCCAAAGAACATGCGTATGCGCAAGATTGAGCTCGATCACCTGAAGCGTAAGCGCAGCAACAAAGACTAAGCAGAAATGTTTTTGTGGAGATTTTTTAGAAAGTTTTCATTGCCCTGCTCCCTGGTTATGGGAGCATTGGGCTACCTGATATTCGCCAATGTGCCCTTCCTGGTGCCCATTGGCGATTATTGTGGTCCGAGGTTGGTAAGTCTGATGCCGGTAGTGCTGTTCTCCCTGCTCTATGTTACTTTCTGTAAGATAGAAATCAAGGAGATGAAGCCTAAGGCGTGGCATTTCATCCTCCAGCTCATCCGTACCTCGCTGTCATTGATGATGGTGGTGCTTATCTTTGAGTTCGGCTCCGATTACAGCACCAAACTGATTCTCGAGGGTGCCTTCATCTGCTTCATCTGTCCTACGGCAGCCGCCGTGGCTGTGGTTACGGAGAAGTTGGGCGGCAGTATCGGTTCGCTGACCACTTATACGGTCATCGCCAACATTTTTACGATGGTCATCATTCCGAGTCTTTTCCCGATGGTAGAGAAGGGGGCAGACGTATCGTTCCTCATGATGAGTGCGATGGTGTTCCGCAATGTCACTACCGTGCTGGTGGTGCCTCTGCTGCTTGCCTTGCTGAGCCGCAGGTTCCTTCCAAAATGGGTGGATAAGGTGAAGAATGTAAAGGATTTAGGCTTTTATATGTGGTGTTTCAACCTCACGATACTGATGGGCGAAACGGTTCGCAACATGCTCCATGCCGAGGTATCGGGCGTAACGATGCTTCTGCTGCTCTTTGTACCGCTGCTGGTATGTCTCCTCCAGTTTGCCATCGGCAAGGCGGTAGGCAGGCATTTCGGTGCGAGTATCAGTGCCGGTCAGGCGTTGGGACAGAAGAATACGGTAGTGGGCATCTGGCTCACCCTCACCTTCCTGAATCCTCTTGCTGCCGTAGCACCGGGTGCCTATGTAGTATGGCAGAATCTGGTCAATGGCTGGCAACTTTGGTATAAAGAAAAATATGGCAAGCTTAAGTGGTAAGCTTGCCATATTTTTTGTTTCTAATCCTGGGTAGGGTAGATGAGGTTTTCTTCCCTGATGCAGCAGAGCACCTCATCCAGATATTTTCTGGCTTCATATTTCGCCATAGGCAGGTCGTGGAGCAGGTAGTTGCCGCAGTCCTTTGCCGCCTGTCCCGGAATCTCACCCTCGAAATCGGCGATAAACTTAAAGGTGCGCTTCATCAGTTCCACGATGTCCTTGCTCTCCAGGTCGCCCTTGATAAGGAGATAGTTGCCCGTGAGGCATCCCATCGGTCCCCAGTAGATGATGCGGTCCTTCCACTCCTCGTCGTTGCGCAGATAGGTGGCAGCCAGGTGTTCGATGGTATGGATGGCACCGTTGTGCAGACAAGGCTCCTGGTTAGGCACCTTCATGCGGATATCGAATGTTGTGATGACTTCTCCGCCTACTTCGTCCTTACGGCTCACGTAGATGCCGCGGAGCAGCTTATTGTGATTGATTGTAAAACTTGGAATCTTATTCATCTTGATAATTGATAATTTACAGTTTACAGACTTTCGAGGAAAGCCTTGGTAACATTGAAAGAGCCTTCAGCCATTTTAGCCCAGAAGTCGAAATACTGCTGTGCCTTGGTATCTTTCAGCGGTACATCGCTGATGATGCGGAAGGAGATGAAAGGCGTCTTGTAGATGTGGCAGGTCTGAGCGATAGAGCAGCTCTCCATATCCACCGCCATCGCCTGAGGGAAGTGTTCCAGGATAGAGCGCATCTTCTCCTTGCTGTCTACAAACCATTCGCCGCTCACAATCTGTCCGGCGTGGATCTTCGGGTGCCTGTTGCCCGGCAGGTTGTTGATGGCGAGTGCCTTCTCCACATATTTCTTAGGTGTTTTGAAGAAAGCAGGCATGCCTAGAATCTGTCCGAATTCGCATTCCTCGCCGCAGTAGGCATCGTGGTAAACGCAGTTGGTTGCCACCACCACCTCAGTCACGTTGAGGTTGATATCAGCGCCTCCAGCCACACCTGAAGAGATGACGAGGTCAGGGTGATAGTTGTCAATCATTTCCACGGCACCTATGGTACTGTTCACCTTACCGATGCCGCATTGCTGCATCACCACCTCGTTATTGCCTATCTTTCCGATAACGAAGTCCTTATAGTTTTTTCTCTCAACCTGCGATTCGGTCAATAATGTTTTGAGTTGCGCGAACTCCTTGTCCATCGCAACGATAATTCCTATTTTCATATATTTATTGTAACTTTTCCGATTGAGAATTTGCCGATATTAAAATCGGCTGCAAAGTTACAAAAAATTAATGATATACGATAGGCTTTGTACAGAGAAAAAGCACTAACTTTGCACCTTATGAGAATAGACATTATCAGCGTCCTTCCCGAAATGTTGGAAGGCTTCGTCCACGAATCCATCCTTGCCAGGGCCGCCAAGAAGGGTCTGGCGGAAATCCATTTGCACAATCTTCGTGACTATACGCTCGACAAGTGGCGCCGTGTCGATGACTATCCCTTTGGAGGTCAGGCTGGTATGGTGATGCAGATAGAGCCTATCGACCGTTGCATAGCCTCGCTGAAGGCGGAGCGCGACTACGACGAAGTGATCTTCACCTCGCCCGACGGTGAGCAGCTGACGCAGCGCGTGGCCAACGACTTGTCGATGATGGGCAATCTGATCATTCTCTGCGGCCACTACAAGGGCGTGGACCAGCGCGTACGCGACCATCTCATCACGCGCGAGATCAGCGTCGGCGACTATGTCCTCACGGGAGGCGAGCTGCCTGCTGCCATCATTGCCGACGCCGTCGTGCGCCTCGTTCCGGGCGTGATCAGCGACGACCAGAGCGCGCTCTCCGACTGTTTCCAGGACGATATGCTCTCCGCTCCCATCTACACCCGTCCGCGGGACTACAAGGGGTGGCAGGTGCCCGAGATCCTGCTCTCGGGCAACGAGGCCAAGATTCGCCAGTGGGAGTTTGACCAGGCCATGGAGCGTACGCGCCGCTTGCGTCCCGACCTCTTGAAATAAGGATTTGCCAGAGCCAGATCATTCATACATAGGCTTTCATAGACCTTATAGACATTCTTAGTCTTTTATAGACTTTATAGACATAAATAAAGGCGCGCCACCCATTGAGTGGTGCGCCTTT
>OFMT01000050.1_pt1 | contig 123877 bp, 114 predicted proteins | sample 1541891 | NCBI WGS metagenome assembly OFMT01 (sample SAMN04209230, study PRJEB22552) | human gut metagenome | biome: gut; material: feces | host: Homo sapiens | place: USA: Oklahoma | reverse complement strand
ACTGAATTTCAATTATTTCAAAGACCGATTAGCCAACTTTTATTGGACAGTAGTGATGTTTTATATAAAATGGGATGTCCACCATATGCAAATGTTATAGTATTACCATTTCTCTCGTTAATAACTAGAATATTCCAAATATATATAATGAAAAAACAAACAGATTTTGAGGTTACAACTTATTTCAAAAAGTCAATAGTACCCTCCTTCTCTACTTTAATAGTTGCTGCTATTCCATTGTTTGCTTTACGTTTAATATGGGGACATTCTATAATTCATACAATAGTATTTATTATTATTGGAGTCTGTTGGACTGCTTTTTCAATATGGCTTGTTGGTATAAAAATGAAAGAGAAGCAAATACTTCTGTCATTTCTGAGAACAAAATTAATTAAATAAAGAATAACAATATGAACAAAATTCCTTTTTTGTCCTTAAAGGACGTAACAGCTCTTCATGGGGCAGAAATCAACGAGGCTGTAACTCGTGTTGTTAATGGAGGTTGGTATCTCCAAGGTAAAGAAAATGAGTTGTTTGAAAAGAATTACTCTAAGTTTATTGGTTGTCAACACACGATAGGTTGTGCCAACGGACTGGACGCTCTTATTTGGATTTTCCGTGCATATATCGAGATGGGGGTTATGAGTCCTGGTGATGAGGTTATAGTTCCTGCTAACACATATATAGCAACAATCCTTGCTATTACAGAAAATAATCTTATACCTGTTCTTGTCGAACCTAAAACAAACACTCTTGAGATTGATGACAACCTCATTGAGTCTGCAATTACTTCAAAGACTAAAGCTATAGTTCATCTCTATGGTCGCATTGCTTACAGTGATAAAATTGGAGCACTATGCAAAAAATACAATCTTAAGCTTGTTGAAGATTGTGCTCAAAGCCATGGTTGTAAATATACAGATGGTCGTATTACTGGTAACATCGGTGATGCAGCAGGTCATTCTTTCTATCCAGGTAAAAATCTTGGTGCTCTTGGTGATGGTGGTGCTGTTACTACCAATGACTCAGAATTAGCAGCTGCTGTACGAGCGCTTGCAAACTATGGCAGTCAGCGTAAGTATGTATTTAAATATGCAGGACGTAACAGTCGGCTTGACGAAATTCAGGCAGCAGTTCTTGATGTTAAATTAAAGTATCTTGTTGAGGATAATGCTAAGCGTAAGTTGGTGGCACACTACTATTATGAGAACATTAACAATACCCTTATTTCATTACCTGATCTTCTTCCTGATGAGCAGAATGCATATCACCTTTTCCCTATTATTGTTAATGGGAAAGGAAATCGTGACCGTTTGCATAATTATTTAGAGGAGAATGGTATCGGTACAGTATGTCATTATCCTATTGCCCCACACAAACAAGAGTGTTATGCAAAAGAAGCTTGGAATACACCACAACTTTCTTTACCAATCACTGAACGTTTGGCTGATGAAGAACTTAGTCTTCCAATAGGACCGACAATTACTCTCCAAGAAGTTGCTGAGATTGTCCGTCTTGTCAACGAGTTCAGCTAATAATTGTATTAATAGTGGATAGCACAGGTGATACTTAAATATTTGGTATGCAGTTCAATACTGCCTATTCACTCTAAAAAATCAAAATGATAGCAATGGAATACAAAAAAATATCTGTTCTTGTTGTGACCTATAAGCAAGCCGATGTGATAGGTCGCAACATTGAATCCATTCTCCAACAAATGGATTATGGGCTTCATGAAATAGTAATTTGTGACGATTGCTCTCCTGATAACAATTGGGAAGTAATCCAATCGTATGTAGAAAAATATCCTAACATTATTCGCGCCTACAGAAACAATCCAAATCTTGGGATTTATGGAAATTCAGATAAATGTGCCTCATTACATGGTGATGCTGATTTATTTTGTTGGTTAGAAGGCGATGATGCCTTGGAGCAAGGAGTGTTCAAAGGAATTCAAGATTATATAGCAGTTAATAACGTGGATGTTAATGATGCTGTTGGCATCTTTTGTGACTACTCCTCTGTCAATCCTAATGGTGTAAAGACATTACAACCTAATAGTTATATTACATCAGGCAAAGCCCCATTAAGTCTGTTTATTCGTGGTCTTGTTTCATGGCGTGCTTCTTTCTTCTCTCAAAAAGTAATAAATAAGTTTACACCAACGGTTTTAGATAAAGGTCTTGCTCTTGCAGAAATCCTATTTGATTCTCAGTGGTTTCGTTATGTTGATAAGACATATTATTGTCCGATAAAAGGATCTATCTATTTTACGGAAATTGGTGTGTCAACTCAATTAGGTTATCAGTCTTCTTTTAAAAAGGAACAAGCATTGACAAAGTGGACATATTTACTTGAAAACAATTTTGCTTTAGATGATAAAGATATAAACTGGTTAAAGTTCAAAATATTACAAACAAAGTGTTTAATGAATCCAAGTGTATATAAAATAATTAAGAGTTTATATTATTATTTTATAGGCAGATATACAGGTGTTAAATTTAAAAATAATTTCTTTCCGCTCTTTAAAATGTTTATAAATGGAAAATAACATAAGTTTAGCTTTAAGGAACGAAAAGCGTTTAGTAATATTTGCAGCAGTTTTACTACTGGTTTTGTCTGGCCCATATTTTTGTTGGTGGATAACAAAGAATATAATGCTAAGATGGATTGTCACATTTGCATTAGGATTTGTTTTCTATAAAAATAAAGGAAGATTATCAAAATATGATGTCAATATAATGTCATTATATGTGATTACATTTATATTCACAACAACTCTTTCTATTTTGAAATCAAATATTAGTTTCTTTGGACTAGTCGATAGCATACCTAATTTATTTTTAGTTTATTTAATGTGTGCAAATATGGATTTCTGCAAAAAAACATATTCGTATTTTTCTCTATTTTTTGCTATCTTAATGGGATTGTCTATTATTGCACAAATAATGTTCTTGTTAGGATTACTGCCATCTATTGGTTCAATAGTAAACCCTGGGCAAGATAGAACATATACAGTTTATCCATTTCTTATAAGAGAACAATCTATTGGTTTATTTAGTATTCAAGGAACAAGATTCGCTGGAGCTTATGATGAACCTGGAGCTATAGGAACTATTGCAGCAGTACTTCTTTGTGTAGAAAATTTTAGAATAAGAAAATTGAAAAATATAATATTTCTTATTACTGGAGTTATGTCTATGTCTTTAGCATTTTATGTCATATTAGTAGTTTATAGTTTCTTGTATTTTTTAATAATAAAAAAAAATATCATACTTACATTGGCTATTATAGGCTCCATGGGTGTTTTCTATAATTACACAAAATCAAATCCAGTTTTTGAAACATTGATATGGGACCGTCTTGAATGGGATGAAGAAAAACAAGGATTTGCTGGAGAAGACCGAATGGTAGGTGATGCAGATTACTATTTTGATAAACATATTAAAGGAACACAAGCATATTGGTTTGGACTTTCTGATACTAAAGAATTTTGGATGGCGGCGGAAGGTTCTGCTTCTTATAAAGTAGTTATTGCTCAAAACGGAATGATCTTTTTATCCTTATATATGTTATGTTTTATATTGCTATCCTTGCATTATAAGCCTAATAAATTCGAAGTTGCTCTATTCCTAATTCTATTGATTGCAAACACAATGCAAAGACCAAACATCTATTCTCCTTTGTGGATTTTCTTATATGCATATTATGCAAGATGTTATTCTAATAAACAAAAAACGATTAATAAATGAAAATACAAAATATTTTATATTTGTCTGCTCTTGCTTCTGAGAAAAGAATAAATATAGAGCATAAAAAATCAGGTAAAAATCCAGGATTTGCAGTGCAAAAATTTAGTAGATTGTTGGTTAAAGGTGTTTTGGAAAATAATGTGAAAGTATTAGCCTTGTCAAACCCTCCCCATTTTGGGGAAAAAGGTAAATATATACATTATGAAATGGAAGAGGAAAATTTAATTAAATATAAATACGTATCATATATTAATATTCCGTTGTTTAAACACATTAGTCTCTTTTTGTATGCATTTTTTTATGTCCTATTTTGGGGATTTAAAAAGAGAGAAGATAAGGCTATTATCTGTGATGCCTTAGCAATTAGCATCTGCATGGGAGCTCTCTTTGCTTCAAAAATAAATCGTGTATTAAGTGTAGCGGTTGTTACAGATATTTATGGTTTAATGCAAAATAATGACAAAAGACCGTTTCTTGTTCGTATGGCAAGTAAACTAAATGCATGGTACAGTAGTGCCTTTGATAAGTACATTCTTTTAACAGAACAAATGAATGAAATTGTCAATCCCAAAAATCGCCCACATATGGTGATGGAAGCACTTTGTGACTCAACACTTGTTAAAAATAATTATCTAACAGTAGAGAAAAGTCATCCACGTACAATCATTTATGCAGGTGGTATAAATGAAATTTATGGTCTCAAAATGTTGGCAGAAGGTTTTCTTAAAGCTGATGTAAAAGATGCAAAACTTGTATATTATGGTCATGGTCCATATGTTGAAGAATTTAAGAAACTTTGTAAATTACATCCCAATTTGGAGTATCGTGGAATTGCGCCAAATGAAGTGGTAGTTAATGAAGAAATCAAAGCATCACTTTTAGTAAATCCTCGATTCACAACAGAGGCATTTACTAAGTATTCATTTCCTTCAAAGAATATGGAATATATGGCTTCTGGAACACCATTACTGACAACGAATCTTCCGGGCATGCCCAAGGAATATCATAATTATGTTTTCTTATTCAAAGAGGAAACAGTAGAAGGGTATGCAGATACTATTCGTGAAATATTATCTAAACCTGAAACAGAATTGATTTCATTTGGATTAAAAGCAAAAAAATTTGTACTTGAAAACAAAAACAATAATGCCCAAGGGAAACGTATCATTGACTTTATAAACAAGTAATTATTAAGTTTAATAATATGGAAAAACTTTGTTTAATTTATAATACAGCTCCTCAATATCGTGAAGCTGTATTTCGTGCAATTGATGCAGAATATGATTGCGATTGGTATTTTGGTGAAACAAAATCAGATATAAAAGAGATGGATACTTCGCTTCTGAGAAATGTGAAGTATTATAAATCTATAGGAAACCCTAATAAATTATATTGGAAAAGGGGTGTTTTGAAACTTCTTTTTAAAAAAGAATATCAGAACTTCTTTATGTTAGCAGAGGTACGTTCTATAACCGACTGGTTGTTCTTTTGGCTCGCTTCAAAGATTTTTCCAAATAAGAGAATCTATTTGTGGACACATGGCTGGTATGGAAAAGAAACAGGCATTGACGCAAAGATGAAATTATGGCTTTATCATCATGTAGCTGGCACATTCGTATATGGGGATAGAGCCAAACAACTTTTGATAGAAAAGGGAATAGCAAAAGATAGTATTTTTGCTATACATAATTCTCTTGATTATGACAAACAAAAATCTCTACGAGAAAGTATAGAAGTTTCTTATATATATAAGGAACATTTTAAGAATGGTTATCCTACAATAATATTTATAGGACGATTGACCAAAGTTAAAAAACTTGATATGTTAATTGAGGCTTTGGCTAAATTAAAGAACCAAGGTGAATACTATAATCTTGTATTCGTTGGTGATGGCGTTGAGAGAGAAAACCTTGAAAAGAAGACCGTAGACATGCAATTACAAAACAATATATGGTTTTATGGAGCTTGTTATGACGAAAAGAAAAATGCAGAATTGATATATAATGCAGACTTGTGTGTTTCCCCAGGTAATGTCGGTCTAACGGCAATGCATGCTCTTGTGTTTGGATGTCCTGTCATAACGCATGATTGCTTTGAATGGCAAATGCCTGAATTTGAGGCTATACATGCAGGTACTACAGGAGATTTCTTTAAAAAAGATGATGTTAATGACTTAACAACTGTTATAAGTCGTTGGTTCTCTAACAAGAGAGACTATCGCAATGAAGTTCGTAAAATGTGCTTCAAAGAAATAGATACATATTGGAATCCATATTATCAGATGGACGTTATAAAGAAAAATCTCAAACTCGTATGACATTAGGCTATTTATATTCAAAATTTTTCAAGAAGATATTAAGAGGGAAAAGTATACTGAATAGTAATGTTGACAGAAAAGCAACAATCTATTCTGGCAGTCAATTTCAAGACTCTTCATTAGGTAGATTTTCTTATGTAGGTTATGATTGTGATATATTCAACTGTCATATAGGTGCTTTTTGTAGTATCGCAAATGAAGTAATTATAGGTGGAGCTAAACATCCTCTATCGTGGATATCTACTTCTCCTGTCTTTTATAATGCAAAAGGAGGCACAGGCCATCATATAGGAGAATTACAAGAACCTTCAAGAGGACAAACTATTGTAGGTAACGATGTATGGATAGGTTCAAGAGCCATCATTATGGAAGGGGTGAAGATAGGTAATGGGGCAGTAATAGGTTCTGGAGCTGTCGTTACTAAAGATGTTCCTGATTATGCTATTGTTGCTGGTGTTCCTGCAAAGATATTACGTTACCGATTTGACGAGAAGTTAAGACAAAGATTATCTGAATCAGAATGGTGGAATTTAGAAGAAGAATGTTTGAAAAAAGTCGCTGTATTAGCAGAAAGCCCGGAAAAATTTTGTGATGCTTTGACATTTCATAAAATAAAAATGGGGGGGGTAAAATTATATAACTTATATTCTTTTTCATATTTACAATATAGTGCTTCAATCTATCAGAAAAGGAGGATTGTTGCATGAAAAAGCTTCTTCAAATTGGTGCATCATTAAATTGTGGTGCTCCTGGTAAAATTGCTGAGCAGATAGGTTTATTGGCTAAAACAAAGGGTTGGGATGTATATATGGCTCATGGTCTTCGTCATTCAAACCCGAGCCAATTGAAAACTATTCCATTGGTTACTCCTTGGGAAGAAAAAGTACATGCCGCATATAGTCTGTTATTAGATGGTCACGGTTTGGGACCAAGTAGGGGAACGAGAATGTTATTGGAATGGATAAAAGAAAATAAACCAGACATTATCCACCTACATAATATTCATGGTTACTTTTTAAACTATCGTACTTTGTTTGAATATCTTAATACAACAAACATTCCAATAGTGTGGACTCTGCATGATTGTTGGCCCTTTACGGGACATTGTGCATATTTCGATTCTATAGATTGTGAGAAATGGGAAAAAAAATGCTATGATTGTCAATTGCGTAATGAATATCCAAGTTCTTTATTCGTTGATAAATCAACTCGTAACTATATGCTTAAGAAACAATTGTTTATAGGATTACATAAGTGTGTGATGGTACCAGTATCTGAATGGCTTGGAGAAATAACAAGGCAATCGTTTATGAGTAAATATAAAGTGAGTGTTATTCATAATGGAATAGACATAAATGTGTTTAAACCTATGCAAACAGATTTAAAAAAGCGTTTGCATATTGAATCAAATAAAATTATAGTCCTTGGTGTCGCAGCTCCTTGGATACCTCGCAAAGGATATAAGGATATGATTAAACTTAGTGAGCATAAGGATTTCCAAATTGTAATGGTAGGAGTTTCAAGAGAACAGCAGAAAGAGTTGCCTAAAAATATAATATCTGTAACACGTACTTCAAACCAACAGGAACTTGCCGAATACTATAGTATGGCTGATGCCTTTGTAAATCCGACCTATTCAGACAATTTTCCAACAACCAATATTGAAGCATTAGCTTGTGGCACTCCCGTCATAACCTATCGTACAGGAGGCTCCCCTGAAGCAATTGACGAAAATACTGGAATTGTTGTGGAACAAGGTAATATTAACGCGATTGCTGAAGCAATAAAGACTATGCAAAAAAAGCCATTAGATTCAAATGATTGTAGAAAACGTGCGGTGAAATTATTTAATAAGGACAAATGTTTTGAAAAATACATCAAGCTATATGATAGTCTGATATGAAATATATCCTATTCAATGAAGATACTTATAGTAACACAATATTATTTCCCCGAGCAGTTTCAAATCAATGAAATTGCTCCAGAACTTGTAAGACGTGGGCATGAGGTGACAGTGCTTTGTGGAGTACCTAATTATCCTAAAGGTATTGTTTTCCAAGGGTATGAAACTGCTGATAATTGCAAGCAAAAAGAAAGGGAATATTACAAGCAAACGGGAGTACGAGTGATTCACGCCAAACAACATCCGAGAGGACATAATCCTTTTAGTTTGTTGAGGAATTACTTCAGTTTTGTAAAGAACAGCAAGGAAGTTATACGCAATCTTTCTCCTGATTTTGACGTTGTGCTTGGTTATCAGTTAAGTCCGATAACAAGTATGTATGCTGCTGTAGAATACAAGAAGTTATACGGAATACCTTTGATGTATTACACTCTTGACCTTTGGCCTGTTTCGGCAGAATCAATATTAAAGAGTTATAAGAATCCTCTGATGTTACCTATAACAAGGATGAGCAGAAAAATATATCAAAGTGCTGATCGTATATTGGTAACAAGCAGACCATTTATGGATTATTTAAGTCGTGTAAATGGAATAGAGCGTGAGCGTATGGGATATTTACCACAACATGCAGGTGGGGGTATGCTTTCAATGGATTTGCAAAAAGAAGCACATAATGGATGTGTTGACTTTATGTTTGCAGGAAATCTTGGCAAAGGACAAAGAATTGATGTCATAGTGAATGCAGCAGCAGAATTGGGAGCAAAAACAGACTACAAGGTGCATATAGTGGGTGATGGTAGTATGCGTAGCACACTTGAAACCATGGTAAAAGAAAAAGGTCTGACAAACAATGTGGTTTTCTATGGTAATCAAAAGCGAGACGACATGCCTTCTTTTTATAAAAAGGCTGATGTTTTGCTGATAACCCTAAGAGGAAACAATGAAGTAGGAAACACTATGCCTGGTAAATTGCAAATGTATATGACAACAGGCAAACCTATTTTGGGTGCTATTAATGGGGCTGCAAACGAGGTTATAAAGGAGGCTGAGTGCGGAGCTTGTGTCGGTGCAGGAGATTATAAGGGGCTTGCAGATTTAATGAAGTCGTATATAGAGAGTCCTGAAAAATATAAGGATTGTGGAGCTAATGCTCGCAGGTATTTTAGTGAGCATTTCACTTTTGAACATTACATGAACGGTTTGGAAAAAGAACTCCAAACACTTATTATGAAATAAACATGATTGGATTTAAGAAACTTATTAACGCTAAGGCTTTATACCAAACACAAGACAAAATATGGATTGCGAAAGGCATGAAGTTCTTTGCCGTGGATTATACAGGTAAAAGAGTAAGCAATGTATATAAGGTGGGTGGACTGAAGGATAGACTGTTGGGATGTCATCGTCTATCAAGTCAACTGCTTCGTGTGGGATTGCATCATTTATTGCCATTGCAGAATGGAAACATACTTGTCACAGCCAAACGAAAGACTTATATATTCGATAAGAATGGAAGTGTTGTGAATGTTTGGAAGGGTTATCAAGGCAATAAACCTGGACATCAGGGTGTATGCGTAGCTCCTAATGGCTCAATTTTCTTTGCAGAGTATTTGCTCAACCCTAATCGCGACCATGACATTCATCTTTGGAGAAGTACAGACAATGGCATGACATTCCATGTCGTGAAAACGTGGAAAGTTGGAGATATTCGTCATCTCCATTTTGTGAAATGGGATGAATACGAACATTGTTTATGGCTTGGTACAGGTGATTATGGAGACAATGGTCGTGAGAATCGTCTTTATCGCTCAGATGATAATGGTGATTCGTGGGATTTGATAGGACAATATAGTCAAGATTGGCGAGCCATTGGTGTATGCTTTACTAAGGATGCCTTGCTTTGGGGTACAGATGCAGGTTCTTGTCCTGATACTGTGCATTTTGTTCGTATGGATAGAAAGACACACAAAATAGAAATATTACAGGACTTCGAAGGTCCATGTCATGGTTGTGCTTCGTTTGCAGATGGACGTGCATTCTTCTCAACTGGTGTTGAAGGTGGAGAGAATGAGAAAGACAACTATAGCCGTATGAAGGAATATAAGGATGGAAAGTGTGAGAATGTATGGAAACTCCAGAAAGACTGTTGGCCATTGATATTGCAATATGGTGTTATGCGCTTTCCACTTGGAACAGACCAGTGTGACCGTGTAGTGTTTACAACTATGGGATTGAAAGGACATGGTGAAACAATAATGATAGAAAAACGATGAAAAATTATAAGGACATAAAAATTCTTTTAATAGAAGGTAGAGCAAGACAGGTGTTGCCAATGGCAAAATCACTTCGTGCTTTAGGTTGTGAAGTAACAACATACAATGGTAGCAAACTGGATCCAGGGTATGCTTCGAAATATCCACACAGAAAGTTGCTTGCATATTGCGACGCACATGATCCTGTAGGTTCTTATAAAGCTATCAAAGCTGAGTTGGAGAAATATAAGTATGATATTGTGATTCCTATGAATGATGATGTGGCAATCATACTCTCTCAGCATAAAGAAGACTTAAAGAATCTGACAACAATTGCGGTAGAAGATTGGGAGACATTCCAGATGGCATCAGACAAGCTAAAGACTATGTTAGTGTGCATGAAACATAAAATACCTTGTCCTTTGTCATTTACCGATAAGAATGACTATCTTAGTAATAAGGATAAGGTAAAGTTTCCTGTTGTTGTAAAACCTCGTACTGGTTGTGCTGCAGTAGGCTTTCATATAGCTCAAGACGAACAAGACTTAACGAACTATTACGATAAGGCTGAGCAAAAGTATGGCAAGATGCTTATTCAGGAGTATATACCACAGGATGGTCTTCAATACAAATGCGAGATGTTTATCGATCGCAATGGTGAAATGAAAGGAGCTTGCGTTTTTGCAAAGGTAAGGTGGTATCCGATAGATGGTGGTTCTAGTACATTGAATGAAACTGTTAATCGTCCAGATATAGTGGCAGATTGTAAAAAACTATTACAGGAAATAGGATGGCGAGGATATGCAGATATAGATTTGATAGAAGATACCCGTGACGGGAAAGCTAAAATAATGGAGATAAATCCACGTATAACTGGTAGCGTAAAAATATGTTTTGAGGCAGGAGTTAATTTCTCTCAACTTATAGTGGATGATTTTCTTGGTAAGGATGTGAAATCACAGTTTGATGTTAAACATAAATATCTGCGCTATATGCACACTGATGTTCTATGGTTCTTGAAATCACCAAAGCGCTTTAGCTGTAAGCCTTCATGGTTTTCGTTTAAGAATACAACAGACCAGATTTTCAGTTGGTCTGATTTATGGGTGTTCTTTGCTTTTACATTACAGGGATTCGCCAAATTGAGTAAAGACAAGAAAAAACGTAGATTATAATGATAGTTGAAGGAGAGGCATTATTTGCACTTTTAAGGTTAGGGTTATCATTAGAGTCTAATTGTAATAACAATACCGATATTTATACATTACTTGATTGTAAGAAATGGCGTAATATTTTTCAATTAAGTATCCAACAAGGTGTCAATGCTATTGCTGCAGATGGCTTGCAGTTATTATTGGAGAATCCAAATAATAAGGAGTTGTTGAAATCATTAGATGCCGTACCTTTGAAACTCCAGAAAATGCAGTGGCTTGGTTCTTCGTTGACCATTGAACGTATTTCTGAACAGCACAAACACGTGATGAGCGAATTGGCTGCTTTCTATAGGATGCATGGTATAAAGATGCTTGTGGCAAAAGGTTACGGATTGAGTTTGAATTATCCAGTTCCTAATCATCGTCCTTTAGGAGACATTGATATTTGGCTTTTCGGTGAACAAAAAAGGGGTGACAATGCTTTAAGCGAGAAAGGAGTAAAGATAGATTATGGACACCATCATCATACAATTTTCAATTATAAAGGCGTAACAATTGAGAATTATTCTGATTTCCTCTGTGTGCCAGGACATCGAAAAAATGCAAGTTATGAAAGAATTTTAAAACGTCTTGCATACGAAGAAAGTGTTAGGTCTGAAATAAATGGAGAGGAGATTTATTACCCTTCAGCAAATTTCAATGCTTTATTCATTTTGAAACATTCGGCTACACATTTCGCTTCTACTGAAATGAATTTAAGACAGTTACTTGATTGGGGAACATTCGTTTTGAAACATGGCAAGGAGGTGGATTGGGATTTCGTAATAAAGGTTGCCAAGCAGTATAACCTTTATCATTTTATGAGCTGCCAAAATGCCCTGTGTATTGATTGTTTTGGATTTCAGTCAGATAATTTTCCTAAGTTTGAGCGAAATAAAGAACTTGAAACACGAGTTCTAAATGATATTTTATCTCCAGAGTTTAATAAAAAAGTTCCAGAAGGTTTTTTGAAGGGCTTGTTATTTAAATACGAACGTTGGAGAGCAAATGTATGGAAACATAAGATAACTTTTCCTGAGTCGTTGACAGAAACTCTACTAACCCAATTATTTGCTCATATACAAAAACCTGCGTCACTAAAAAATTAAGATAATCATGATTTATAAATTTACAAAACGTATTTTCGATTTCGTATGTTCCTTTTTGGGCATTGTAGGCACTTCACCCATATGGATTGTTTCGATTATCCTTACGGAACTGAGTGACCCAGGACCATTGTTCTACTTTGCCAACCGTGTGGGCAAGGACAACAAGAAGTTTAAGATGTGGAAGTTCCGCTCTATGCGTGTGGCAAGAGGGGCTAATGAGGCTTCATTGCGTCCTGACCAAGACCGTATATTCTGGTGGGGTAAGATTATGCGAAGACTTAAGATTGACGAGTTGCCTCAGTTGATGAACATCTTGAATGGTACTATGTCGATTGTTGGTCCGCGTCCTGCTGCTGTTGATCAAGTTGACATTACACGTGGAGGTGCTAATGCTATTGCAGCTACTGTGCCTTGCGGTTTGACTTCGCAGTCAAGTCTGTGGGATTATATTTATGGTGACCAGTTCCCTGATGAGGAAGAATATAATGAGAAGGTATTGCCCATCCGCCTGAAACTTGACGTATATTATGTTAAGCATGCTTCGTTCTTTGGTGATATCAAACTAATTATCTGGACTGTCATTGCTATCCTATATACTGCTTGTGGTAAGTATCCGCAGTGGATGCATGATAAGTTGGTGGTGTATTCTGAATCAACAGAAATATAATATGTATAATTAAATAGTTAACAATACAATGAAATACTTATTAGTAGTAGCTCACCCCGATGACGAGGTGCTTGGCGCAGGCGCGTCTATGTGGAAATGGAGTCATGAAGGCGACGAAGTAGATGTTGCCATTATGTGTGCGGAGGCGAAGGCGAGAGCTTTCCGTCCTTCGGATGCAGAATTGGAAGGCGATACAGATGCTGCGACCAACTATGTGGGCGTGAGCAAGAAGTATGAAGCTACATTCCCGAATATCGAGATGAACACTGTGCCACATCTTAAGTTGGTACAGTTTATTGAGAGTGCAATCCGTGAAAGTGAACCGGATATCATTATCACTCATCATCCGGCAGATACCAATAATGATCACCTGCAGACCTCTATGGCTTGTCAGGAGGCTGTTCGTTTGTTTCAGCGTCAGCCAACGGTAAAGCCAGTTAAGGAACTCTGGTATATGGAGGTCCCTTCGTGCTCTGAGTGGGCCATCAATGATGCCATGAATCTGTTCAGACCTAACTGCTATGTAGAGGTAGGGCAACTTGGCGTTGAAGCAAAGTGTAAGGCTCTCTCTATGTATCGTGGCGTAATGCGTCCTTATCCTCATCCTCGAAGTGTAGAGTATATCACAGGTCTTGCTGCCATGCGTGGGAGTCAGTGGGGATGCAACTATGCAGAGGCATTTCAAGTTGTATTGCGTCGTTATTGAGCAGATGAGATTGTTAAAGAATATTTGGGCATTCTGCTTCTACCTATTTATTCCAAGGAGGGCGAAGCGTATGCCCAATAATTGATTAATTGAATCCATGGAAATTGATAAAGAATTACTGGAAAAACTCTTTGACCAGGCACGGCATAATCCTCGTTTGCGTCAGAATTTTGATTTGCGGACATCTGCTGATGATAACTCGCAGCGTATGCTGAATGCCTTGCTGCCAGGCACCGATGTACCTATTCATCGCCATCCGCAGAGTACGGAAACGGTGGTGGTGTTGTATGGCAAGTTGGTGGAGGTCATCTATGATGATGGTGGGCGCGAGGTAGAGCGCATCAGCCTTGGCCCTCAGGCCGGTAAGTATGGATGTGTGGTGTCGAAGGGGGCTTGGCATACGGTGGAGGTGCTTGAACCATCGGTCATCTTTGAAGCCAAAGACGGTGGATATGGCGTTGATGGTAGTGAGGTGTGGAGTGGGGTGAAGGACAAAACGGCTTTCTCCAACAGCCTCGGCGACCTGAAAAAGAACGTAGAATATCTTGTCGGCATGGAGCGCCAGCAAGGTGCTGTGGATGTGTCGCCTGATTATATCGCCCGCATGCTGAATGTGCCCGTGGAGGATGTCAGACGGGTGATGGAGGAGATGGCGTAGGCAGATGATGCCCACGTGGTTTCGGTCCTTTGTTTGAGGTAGATGTGTCGTTGTTGCAGTCCGTATAGGGAATATGCGGTTAGGCGAAATGCTGCAGCGATACTATGCAGAAGGCGGATGTACAAGATGATGAGTCTTGGACATCCGCCTTCTGCGTTTGTCAGGGAATGAGTGGGTTGATAGTGACATTATACGAATTTTATATGAGTAATATAGCCTCTATTTTGGAAGGTTGATGGTAACGCCTTCGGCTAAGCGCAACTCCTGTAGAGTTGCTAAGAGGGTGGGGGATGATACCCAGGGTAGAGGCGCTGCGCACCTCAACCCTGGGCTGGGAAATCGCAACTCCTACAGAGTTGCCTTCGAGCGCGTATTGGCTCATATAATCTCTACTCATAGTAAGGATAGAGGTTTGCAATGGCTTCAACTCAATCCTGGGCTGGGAAATCGCAACTCCTACAGAGTTGCCTTCGAGGGCGTATTGGCTCATATAATCTCTACTCATAGTAAGGATGGAGATTCGCAATGGCCTAAACTCTGGGCTGCGAAAACGGTAAGACTGGGAAAACGCAACTCCATTAGATTTCCGCTATGCGCAGTGACCTTCGGTTTAGAATTGCCTTTGGGTACGTAATGTGGAGCTGTCTGTTAACGCGAATAGAAAACTTGTGATTGTCTTTAGGATAAAATGGTGGGAGATGGACTTTGGACTGGTTTGGCTGCTTGATTTGGTGATTGCGTGGTCGGAATTGGTGATTTCGTGCTTAGAAATGCTCGTTTCTGGGTTGGAAATCAAGTTTGGTGTGGTGGCGTCATATGTTGTCTGAGCAACAAAATAAGTGCAATCTATTATTTTTCTTGTGAAAAAGATTGGAAGAGTAGAAGAAAAAGCGTAATTTTGCATATTAAGGCAATTGTGTTGTCTTTATTGGAAATCATGATTATTGTATGGCAGTCGTAAGATTGGATAATATCAAGGCGGAAACGTTCAGATGGGCGTTTGTCCGCGCAGGCTACAATGAAGCGGAAGCTGTTGCGGCTTTCCCTATGTTGGAGTCGTGGCTGTCTGGAGAACAATTGCCAACACTTCGCCAGCTTGAGAAGTTCGCTGCCAAGTTCTTTGTGCCTATGGGTTTCCTGTTCTTGCAGCAAAAACCAGTAGAGACCGTTCCATTCCCGATGTTCCGTGGTAGCGCTGGTATAGATAATAATTTCGATTTGAATGTCTATGATACGGTTATGAACATTCAGAGTCGCCAGGACTGGCTGGAGGAGTATCTGCAAGACAATGTGATGGATACTTGTCAGATAGTTGGAACCATTACGCCCGCTACTCCTTTTGCCGAGGCAGTCCGTAAGCTGCGTACCGCTTTGGACCTTGAGTGCGAATGGGCATTCAGCCTTGCCAATGTTGAAACGGCAGTAAATGTGTTGACGGAACACCTTGAAGAAATAGGTATCTTCGTTGCATTCAATGGCGTTGTTGGCAACAATACTCATAGAGTTCTTAAAGTTGAAGAGTGCAGAGGTTTCGCTCTTGTCAATGATACAGCCCCATATATTTTTGTAAATAGTGCAGACAGCAAGTCGGCCCAGATGTTCACATTGATACATGAGACAGCCCATATCATGCTTGGTATTAGTGCTGGCCACGCTGGAGAAAGTATTGCCATGCAAAACCATGTCGAGAAATATTGTGATATGGTTGCTGCCGAATTCCTGGTGCCCGAGAACGTGTTGCGAGAATTGTGGAATGGCGAGATCAAATGGATGTCAAGACGCTTCAAAGTAAGCGAACTCGTCATTGCACGAAGAGGGCATGACCTGAATCTGCTCAGCGATGAGGACTATAACCAGTTCTGGCATGAATACTCCAATCGTCCCATTAACAAGAAAACATCTGGAAGTGGCGGAAGTTTCTATTTGACCAGCGTAAAACGTGTGGGAAGGGCTTTTGCTATCCATGTGAGAAACGCTGTAAACAGTCGTGCATTGAGCTATACTGATGCTTTTAGATTGACGGGATTGCATGGGGGAACATTTGAACATTTTATGAATAATAATATATAAGGTCATGGCATATCTGATAGATAGTAATATATTTATACGTTCGAAGAATGAGATGCCTATGAATCTATGGCCTACGTTCTGGCAGCGAATGACCGATATGGTAAATAGCGGCGAGTTGTTTATCAGTACCAAGGTTAAGGAGGAAATAGAGCGGGGTAATGACGAGCTGACAGAGTGGCTGAAACACTCTGCACCAAAGACGTGCTTTGTCGGGCTTGATGGCGATGTCATGCGTATGTATGGAGAGGTCCAGACATGGGCTGGTACAAAGTCATTCACTCAGACCGCCAGAAATGTGTTTGCTACTGTTGCCGATGCCTATTTGGTAGCTACTGCTGCTGCGAAGAATATGACACTGGTAACGTATGAGAAATCAAACCCAAACAGCAAAGCCCGTGTCTTGATTCCAGATGCCTGTGAAGCGGTTGGCGCCAATTATTGTGATTTGAACGCGGTGCTGCGCGGTATGGGAGTCGTGATATGATAATCTGCATAAAATGGATTCGAGCGTTATAAGTGTTAAAACACAACTTATAACGCTCGAATCGTTTCTGTGCATAAGAGATGTGGGCTCTCTTCAATCTTTACAGATTTACCAATACTGTCAATATAGAGTTGAATATAGCGATCGGGGTGGTGGTTACTTCGCCGTGATGTGGAAACAGCCTTGGTGGACTTCGTATTTTATCCAGCAGCGGTCGTTCTGCCTCATGTCGCGCAGCACTTCGCTCAATATCCATTTCAGCGTGTCGTTGCGCACCACGCGGCGGCGTTCGCCAGGGGCTTCTACTGTCTTGTAGCGGTTGTAGGCAATGTCAAAGGTGGTGCCATACATGTGGCAGCTGTTCTGTGTGGCGTTGGAATTTCGTTTGCGGAGATGGGTCACATCCTTCTTGCTACGCAGCACGCTGGTCACGATAATCTTGTGGAGCGGCACTCCCTTGGTCTGAAGGCTATCGAAGAAGGCGCGGCCTATGTCCTGCAAGAGCACTGAGGCGCGGGGCACGAGATAGGGGATGCTGTTGTGCAGCCGGTCGGTATAGAAGTAGGGGTTGGCGCCGATATATACCAGTTCGCTCTTGCGGCGTTCTGCTTCGTGCTCGTCTGCCACGGGCGACACGCCATGTTTCTGGGCTGAGAGCATCTGTACATCGTTCTGGTCGGGGAAGGTGTTGCCGAAATTGGGCACGCTGAATATGCGGTTGCGCGCTGGGGTTCCGTCGGCGTTGAAAAAGCGTGTGCGCTGGCTGATGGGGGCGGCATTCAGTGTGCCTTTGAGCAGCGCTGCGGTGTCTGCGGCCTCTGTGCTGTCGGCTGTCGTCGCTATGGGAGTCTGTGTCTGAGCGGAGCGGGGCATATCGCCTGCCACCGAGGGGAAGATACATCTCACCATGCCGAGCACCACCACTGCGATGCAAAAACCTTGTATATATCTTTTTCTACTTACGTTCATCAAATCTATGTATTTGTGCGCAAAGTTAGTAAAAAAACAACACTTTATGGTCAAGTATCACAAGATTTTTGTAAATTTGCACCTAAATTTAAATGGGTATCAATTGATAGAGAAACATATTATATTAGAAGATATCGACCCACTCATATTCTATGGGGTAAACAACAGCCACCTGCAAATGATAAAGTCGCTGTTCCCTAAACTGCGCATAGTGGCTCGCGATAATGTGATGCGTCTTCTCGGCGATGAGGAAGAAATGGCCAAAGCCGAAGAAGATATTGAAACCATACGAAAACATGTTCTGAAATATAACAGTCTGAACGATGAGGACATACTCGACATCATCAAGGGCAAGGCGACCAAGGCCGATGCCGTGAAGGATGTTGTGGTCTATTCGCTCTCGGGCCGACCTATCAAGGGGCGTTCTGAAAACCAGCAGCTTCTGATAGACTCGTTCAACAAGAACGACATGATATTCGCCGTGGGACCTGCCGGTACCGGCAAAACCTACCTCAGTATAGCCCTCGCCGTGAAGGCTATGAAGGAGAAGAACGCCAAGAAGATTATCCTGTCGCGTCCGGCCGTCGAGGCTGGCGAGAAGTTGGGTTTTCTGCCCGGCGACATGAAGGATAAGATAGACCCCTATCTGCAGCCGCTCTACGACGCTCTGGAAGACATGATACCGGCAGCCAAGCTGCAGGATATGATGGACAAGCACATTATCCAGATAGCTCCCCTGGCCTTCATGCGTGGTCGCACGCTGAGCGACGCGGTGGTAATACTTGACGAGGCTCAGAATACCACCCCTGCGCAAATCCGCATGTTTCTCACCCGTATGGGATGGAATACCAAGATGATTATCACCGGCGACATGACCCAGATAGACCTGCCCCATGAGCAGAAGAGCGGACTGAAGGAAGCTCTGCAGCTGCTCAGCGGTATCGAAGGCATCTCGGTGGTAGAATTCAACAAGAAGGACATCGTGCGCCACAAGCTGGTGACACGCATCGTCAATGCCTACGAAGCCTACGACAAGGCGCGACACGGAGAAAAGGAATTGGAATTCAAGGACTAAACTCAATAAATAATGAAAGCTCTAACGAAAACAGATTTCAAGTTTGAAGGACAACAAAGTGTGTATCATGGCAAGGTAAGGGATGTGTATGACATCAATGACGACCTGATGGTAATGGTGGCTACCGACCGTATCTCTGCCTTTGATGTAATTCTGCCCAAGGGCATACCCTTCAAGGGACAAGTGTTGAACCAGATAGCTGCCAAGTTCCTGGACCAGACCCAAGACATCTGTCCCAACTGGAAACTCGCTACCCCCGACCCCATGGTTACCGTAGGTCTGAAGTGCGAGGGATTTCGTGTAGAAATGATTATCCGCGGTATTCTTACCGGTTCGGCCTGGCGCGACTATAAGAACGGCTGCCGCGAGATATGTGGTGTGAAGCTGCCCGAAGGCATGCGCGAGAACGAGCGTTTCCCCGAGCCCATCATCACCCCTACTACCAAGGCCGATGAGGGTCACGACCTCAACATCTCCAAAGAAGAGATTATCCGTCAGGGTATCGTCTCTGCCGAGGACTACGCCGTGATGGAAGACTATACCCGCAAGCTCTTTGCGCGCGGACAGGAGATTGCCGCCAAGCACGGACTGATACTGGTAGACACCAAGTATGAGTTTGGCAAGCGCGACGGCAAGGTATATCTCATCGACGAGATACACACTCCCGACTCGAGCCGCTACTTCTATGCCGATGGCTACGAGGAGCGCTTCGCCAAGGGTGAGCCCCAGCGCCAGCTTTCCAAGGAGTTTGTACGCCAGTGGCTGATTGAGCATAACTTCATGAACGAGCCCGGACAGACCATGCCCGAGATTACCGATGAGTATGCTGAGACCATCAGCGACCGCTACATCGAGCTCTACGAGCAGATTACTGGTGAGAAGTTTGACAAGACCGCCGAAGACGGCGACATCGCTGCCCGTATCGAGAAGAACGTGGCTGCATATCTGGCTACCCGCAAGTAGAACTATGTACGCACAGGAGAAGATTAAGCCCTACACAGGCAAGGCAGAGAAAGGCAAGATGGTGAAGAGCATGTTTGACACCATCTCGCCCACCTACGACAAGCTCAATCTGCTGATGTCGTGGGGCATCGACCGCCGCTGGCGCAAGGCTCTCATAGACAGTCTGAAGCCATGGCGCCCCCAGCACATTCTGGATGTGGCTACGGGCACCGGCGATCTGGCCATCCTTGCCGCCAAGAGTCTGGCGCCCCAGCAGGTGACCGGCGCCGACTTCTCTGAAGGCATGATGGAGATAGGGCGCGAGAAGGCTGCGCGAGAGGGACTGGGAGAGGTCATCTCCTTTGTCCACGAAGACTGCATGAACATGTCTTTTGCCGACGAAACCTTTGATGCTGTCACAGCCTCGTTTGGCATCCGCAACTTCCAGAGCCTCGACAAAGGCTTGGCCGAGATGTGCCGTGTGCTGAAGAAGGGCGGTCGCCTCGCTATCGTCGAACTGACCACGCCGCAGCGCTTCCCGATGAAGCAGCTCTTTGGCCTCTACTCTCACACTATCCTGCCGCTCTATGGCAATCTGATCAGCCATGATGTCAAGGCATACCGTTATCTGACGCAGACCATCGAGGCTTTTCCTCAGGGAGAGCAGATGACGGAGATACTCAAGAACGCCGGCTTCGAGGAAGCCTCATTCCGGCGCCTCACCTGTGGCATCTGCACCCTGTATCTTGCAACCAAATAACATATTACAGTTATGGACAAATATGGATTAATAGGCTATCCCTTAGGACACTCGTTCTCCATAGGGTATTTCAACGAGAAATTCCAGAACGAGGGCATCGACGCCGTGTACGAGAACTATGAAATCCCCGACATCTCTACGCTGCCCGAGATTCTCGACTCCAATCCGGAGCTGAAGGGGCTCAATGTGACCATTCCCTACAAAGAGCAGGTAATCAGATATCTGGATGCCATTAGTCCGGAGGCCAATGCCATAGGTGCCGTAAACGTTATCCGCGTCACCCACAAAGACCGCAAGACCATCCTTAAGGGTTTCAACAGCGATGTGATAGGTTTCACCAAGAGTATAGAGCCCATGCTGGAGCCCTGCCACAAGAAGGCGCTGATACTGGGTACTGGCGGCGCGTCGAAAGCCATCAACTTCGGTCTGAAGTCGCTGGGTCTGGAGACTCTCTTTGTGAGTCGCAGTAAGAAAGAGGGTGCCATACGCTATGAAGATGTGACTCCCCAGGTGGTGAAGGAGTATAACGTGATCGTCAACTGTACTCCCATCGGCATGTATCCGCACGCTGACGAATGTCCCAATATTCCCTATCACGCTATGGACATGCACACGCTGCTCTACGACCTCATCTACAATCCCGACGAGACTCTCTTCCTGAAGCGGGGCAAGGCCCATGGTGCCACCATCGCCAACGGACTGGAGATGCTGCTCCTGCAGGCATTCTCGTCATGGGAGTTCTGGAACGGCAAAGAACAACTATAATATATATAATAAGGTATAGGCGGGCCGAAAGGGCTGCCAGAGCAAACAACACAATCAACACGACAAACAATGACAGACAACAGATATATGATGCGTGGCGTAAGTGCCGCCAAAGAAGATGTGCACAATGCCATCAAGAATATAGACAAAGGCATATTCCCACAGGCCTTCTGCAAGATTATCCCCGATATCCTGGGCGGTGACCCCGATTACTGCAACATCATGCACGCCGACGGCGCCGGAACCAAATCGTCGTTGGCCTACATGTACTGGAAGGAGACCGGCGATATCGATGTGTGGAAGGGCATAGCCCAGGATGCCATCGTGATGAACACTGACGACCTGCTGTGTGTGGGTGCTGTCGACAACATCCTGGTGTCGAGCACCATCGGCCGCAACAAGATGCTGGTTCCTGGCGAGGTAATCTCTGCCATCATCAACGGTACCGATGAGCTGCTGGCTGAGATGCGCGAGATGGGTATTGGCATCTATCCCACTGGCGGTGAGACCGCCGATGTGGGCGACCTGGTGCGTACGATTATCGTAGACTCGACTGTGACCTGCCGCATGAAGCGCTCGGACGTGATAGACAATGCCAACATCCGTCCCGGTGATGTCATTGTGGGTCTGAGCTCTACCGGTCAGGCTACCTATGAGAAGCATTACAATGGCGGTATGGGCAGCAACGGTCTGACCAGCGCCCGCCATGATGTCTTTGCCAAGTATCTGGCTGAGAAATATCCCGAGAGCTTTGATCATGCTGTGCCCGACGAACTGGTGTATAGCGGCAAGTATGCTCTCACCGACGAGGTGGAAGGTGCGCCCGTCAATGCCGGCAGACTGGTGCTGTCGCCCACACGTACCTATGCTCCCGTCATCAAGAAGATGCTCGACGAATGTAGAAGCGAAATCCACGGTATGGTACACTGTACCGGTGGCGCGCAGACCAAGGTGCTGCACTTCGTCAACGATAACTGCAAGGTGGTCAAGGACAATATGTTTGCCGTACCCCCTCTCTTCAAAGCCATCCACGACTGTTCGGGCACAGACTGGAGAGAGATGTATCAGGTGTTCAACATGGGTCACCGCATGGAAATCTACGTCGCTCCCGAAACTGCGGAGAAGATCATCGCCATCAGCAAGAGTTTCAACATCGATGCCCAGGTAGTGGGCCATATCGAAGAGGGCGAGAAGAGCCTTACCATCCATTCTGAATACGGAACATTCAATTATTAATATATGGCAGAAAACAACAACATATTATCTAAACTCGACGGACTTGAAAGCCGATACGAGGAGGTTTCAACCTTGATTACCGACCCTAATGTCATTGCCGACCAGGAGAGATATGTCAAGTTGACCCGTGAATATAAGGACCTGGGCGACATCATGGATGCCCGCAAGAGATATATCGACTGTATCAACTCTATCAAGGAGGCCAAGGACATACTGGCCAACGAGAGCGACCCCGACATGAAGGAGATGGCGCGCGAAGAGTTGGCAGAGAACGAGGCTCTCCAGCCCAAGCTGGAAGAAGAAATCAAGATTGCCCTCGTACCCAAAGACCCTGAAGATGCCAAGAACGTGCAGATGGAGATACGCGCCGGAACCGGTGGTGACGAGGCTGCCCTCTTCGCCGGTGACCTGTTCCAGATGTACAAGAAGTACTGCGACTCCAAGGGTTTCACACTCTCCGTGACCAGTGCGTCGGAAGGTGCCGTGGGTGGTTTCAAGGAGATAGACTTCGCCGTGAGTGGTGTGGATGTCTATGGCACATTGAAGTATGAGTCGGGTGTGCACCGTGTGCAGCGTGTGCCTGCCACCGAGACTCAGGGCCGTATGCACACCAGTGCCGCCACCGTGGCAGTGCTGCCCGAGGCCGACAAGTTTGAAGTGACCATCAACGAGGGTGAAATCAAATGGGATACCTTCCGTTCGAGTGGCGCCGGAGGTCAGAATGTGAACAAGGTGGAGTCGGGTGTTCGTCTGCGCTATATGTGGAAGAACCCCAACACCGGCGAGACCGAGGAAATCCTGATAGAATGTACCGAGACCCGCGACCAGCCCAAGAACAAGGAGCGTGCGCTGGCGCGTCTGCGTACGTTTATCTATGACAAGGAGCACCAGAAGTATGTGGACGATATCGCCAACCGTCGCAAGTCGCTGGTATCTACCGGTGACCGTAGTGCCAAGATACGTACCTACAACTTCCCCCAGGGCCGCGTGACCGACCATCGCATCGGTTATACCACCCATGATCTGCAGGGCTTCCTCAACGGTAACATCCAGGATATGATAGACGCTCTCACCGTGGCTGAAAACGCTGAGCGTCTGAAGGAAAGTGAACTCTAAAACAAATAGCATTGACGTTATGAACAGACAAGAACTGGTAAAAGAGATATTTGACAAGAAGTCGTTCCTCTGCGTAGGACTGGATACCGACCTGAAGAAAGTTCCTACCCATCTGCTGAATGAGGAAGACTCTATCTTCGCCTTCAACAAGGCCATCATAGATGCCACGGCAGACTACTGTGTGGCCTACAAGCCCAATCTGGCTTTCTATGAAGCCTTCGGCGTGAAGGGAATCATGGCCTTTGAAAAGACCATTGACTATCTGAACAAGCATTATCCCCATCACTTCGTCATCGCCGATGCCAAGCGAGGGGATATCGGCAACACATCGGCTATGTATGCCCGTACATTCTTTGAGGAGTACAACCTTGATGCCCTGACTGTCGCCCCTTATATGGGTGAGGACAGCGTGAAGCCCTTCCTGGGATATGAGGACAAGTGGGTAATCCTCTTGGCTCTTACATCCAACAAGGGCTCTTTGGATTTCCAGATGACTGAGGACAAAGACGGCGAAAGACTCTTTGAGAAGGTGCTGAAGAAGAGCCAGGAGTGGGGCAACGATACCAATATGATGTATGTGGTAGGTGCCACTCAAGGAGAGATGTTCAAGGACATCCGCAAGTGTGCTCCCACTCACTTCCTGCTGGTTCCTGGAGTGGGTGCCCAAGGTGGCAGTCTGCAGGACGTATGCAAGTATGGCATGACTGCTGATTGTGGTCTGCTGGTCAACTCGTCGCGCGGTATTATCTATGCTTCGCAAGGTGAAGACTTTGCCGAGGTGGCTGCGCAGAAAGCCCATGAACTGCAACAGGAAATGGCTGCTGAATTAGAACGCATTGAACGATAGCAAAATCATAAGCGATCCGGTCTTCGGATTTGTAAAGATACCACGGGGATTGCTGCTCGACATCGTGAAGCATCCCCTGTTTCAACGCCTGACACGCATCAAGCAGTTGGGCTTGACCAATGTGGTATATCCCGGTGCCCAGCACACCCGCTTTCAACACTCATTGGGTGCTTTCCATCTTACGAGTGAGGCCATACTCTCGCTCACTCAGAAAGGCGTGTTCATCTTTGAAAGTGAAGCCGAGGCGGTTCAGGCTGCCATACTGATGCACGACATCGGTCATGGCCCTTTCTCGCATGTGCTGGAGAATACCCTCATCCACGGCATATCCCATGAAGAGATTTCGCTGATGATGATGAATGAGATAAACCACGACTTGGGCGACAACCTGACCTTGGCCATCAAGATTTTCAAGGATGAATATCCCAAGCGTTTTCTGCACCAGCTGATTAGTAGTCAGCTCGATATGGACAGGCTTGACTACCTGCGCAGAGACAGCTTCTTTACCGGTGTGACCGAAGGCAATATCGGCTCGGCGCGTATCATCAAGATGCTCAATGTGGTCGATGACAATCTTGTGGTTGACTCAAAGGGTATCTATTCGATAGAGAATTATCTCACTTCGAGGCGGTTGATGTATTGGCAGGTGTATCTGCACAAGACAACGGTGGGTTATGAGAAACTGCTGGTCAATCTCCTCTCGCGTGCCAAGTATCTGGCTGACCAGGGAGAGACGCTCTTTGCCACTCCGGCGCTGCACTACTTCCTCTACAACCATATAGATAAGGAGGCGTTTGTGGACAATGCTGAGCCGTTGCAGCATTACAAGATGCTGGATGACAGTGATATCTGGGCGAGTGTCAAGGCGTGGACCACCCATCGCGACCCCATACTCTCGTTGTTGTCTCGCAATCTCATAGACCGCAGAATCTTCAAGGTGGAGGTTCGCAGTACGGCAGTGGAAGAGGCAGAAGTGATGGATATAAGGCATCAGATAGCCCAGCGCTATGGTCTCTCTTTTGACGACACAGCCTATCTGGTCAATGTCTCTACCATCCGTAAGGACATGTATGACATCCACGACGACCACATATCCATATTATACAAGGACGGTACGATAAAAGACATCACAGAAGCCTCAGAAATACTCAATATATCGTTGTTATCAAAAAAAATATGCAAATATTATCTTTGTTATCAGCGTTTTTGAATTATATTTACTATATTTGCAGAAATTAATTAATACATAAACTATGGAGTTTACTGCTAAACAGATAGCGCAATTCGTGCAAGGTGTCATCGAGGGCGATGAAAATGCCTCAGTCACTACCTTTACGAAGATTGAAGAGGGTGTGCCTGGTGCCATCTCTTTTCTTGCCAATCCCAAATATACACATTATCTCTATGAAACCAAGTCCTCGGTGGTGCTCGTTGACAAAAGCATAGAACTGGACAAACCTGTAGAGACTACGCTTATCAGAGTGGACAACGCACGTGACTGCGTGGCCAAATTGTTGCAACTCTATGAGAGCATGAAGCCCAAGAAGCAGGGCGTAGACAAGATGGCATTCATCTCTGAGTCGGCCAAGATTGGCGACAATGTGTATATCGGCGCTTTTGCCTATATCGGCGACAATGTTGTGGTGGGCGACGGCTGTCAGATTTATCCTAATGCCACCATCTGTGACAATGTAAAACTCGGTAATAACTGTATATTGTATCCCAACACAACAGTCTATCACGACTGTCGTTTGGGCAATGAAGTTATCCTTCATGCCGGTAGCGTGGTGGGTGCCGACGGCTTTGGCTTTGCCCCCAATGCCGAGACCAACAGTTATGACAAAATTCCCCAGATAGGCAATGTCATTATAGAAGACAATGTTGAAATTGGCGCAAATACCTGTATCGACCGTTCTACTATGGGTAGCACGTTCGTAAGAAAGGGCGTCAAACTTGATAATCTTGTACAGATAGCACACAACACTGATATCGGTGAAAACACCGTGATGAGTGCTCAGGTAGGTATTGCCGGCTCTACCAAGGTAGGCCAGTGGTGCATGTTTGGCGGTCAGGTAGGTATTGCTGGACATATTACTATCGGCAACAAAGTATTCCTGGGTGCCCAGTCGGGTGTACCTGGCAGTCTGAAAGATAACCAGACCCTTATCGGTACTCCCCCTACAGACCAGCGTTCGTTCTTCAAGTCACAGGCCATCATCCGCAGATTGCCCGAGATTTACAAGCAGCTGAACGATTTGCAGAAGGAAGTGGAAGAGCTGAAAAAGCAGAAACAAGATTAATCACATATATCTCTATCAATTAGAGAACAGAGCAAAGTAATATATGGACACAGTAAAACAGACTACCCTTAAAGGTAGTTTCTCTCTCTTCGGCAAAGGATTGCATACCGGTCTTCACCTGACCGTCACCTTCAATCCTGCTCCAGAGAATCATGGATACAAGATTCAGCGTATCGACCTCGAGGGCCATCCCATTATCGACGCCATAGCTGAAAAGGTAAGTGACACCCAGCGCGGTACAGTGCTTTCCAGTGGCGATATCAGAGTAAGCACTATCGAGCATGGTATGGCAGCTCTCTATGCAATGGGTATTGACAACTGTCTGATTCAGGTTAATGGTCCTGAGTTCCCCATTCTTGACGGTTCGGCCATGCAGTATGTCGAGAAAATCAATGAAGTGGGAATCCAGGAGCAAAATGCACCTAAGAACTACTACGTTATCCGTAAGAAGATAGAAATCAAGGACGAAAAGACAGGCTCATGCATCACCATTCTTCCCGACGAGGAGTTCAGCATCACCGCCATGTGTTCTTTTGAGTCCAAATTCATCAACAGCCAGTTTGCCACACTTGACAGTACCAACAACTTTGCCAAGGAGATAGCACCTGCGCGTACCTTTGTGTTTGTTCGTGATATCGTTCCATTGCTCGAGGCTAACCTTATCAAGGGTGGAGACCTGGACAACGCCATCGTTATCTACGAAAGAGAAGTGGAGCAGGAGAAGCTCGACCAGTTGGCCGACGTTCTCAAAGTGCCCCATATGGACGCCAAGAAGATTGGCTACATCCAGCACCGCCCGCTGATGTGGGAAAACGAGTGTACCCGTCATAAGCTCTTGGATATCATCGGTGATATGGCTCTTATCGGTCGTCCGCTGAAGGGTAGAATCATTGCCACCCGTCCTGGCCATACCGTGAACAACAAGTTTGCCCGATTGATGCGCAAGGAGATTAAGCAGCACATGGTTCAGGCGCCTATCTATGATCCCAACGAGGCTCCTATCATGGACAACATCCGCATCCGCGAGTTACTGCCCCATCGTTATCCCATGCAGCTTGTTGACAAGATTACCGCCATTGGCCCCACAAGCATCACCGGTGTGAAGAATGTAACCAGCAATGAGCCTTTCTTCATAGGCCACTTCCCACAGGAGCCTGTAATGCCAGGCGTCCTTCAGATAGAGGCAATGGCACAGTGTGGCGGTTTGTTGGTACTCAACCAGGTGGAAGAGCCCGAGCGTTGGTCAACCTATTTCTTGGGTATTACCGATGTGAAGTTCAGGCAGAAGGTTGTCCCTGGCGACACCCTGCTTTTCCGCGTAGAATTGCTTCATCCCGTACGCCACGGCATCAGCTCCATGAAGGGCTATATGTTTGTCGGCGACAAGGTAGTGTCTGAGGCTACATTTACTGCACAAATCGTTAAAAACAAATAATATGAACCAAATAAGTCCTTTGGCATACGTTCACCCAGAAGCCAAACTGGGAGACAACAATATTATAGGCCCCTTCTGCTTTATTGACAAGAATACGGTATTGGGTGATAACAATGTCCTTCAAAACAGTGTTACCATCAATCGTGGTGCTCGTATTGGAAACAATAATGAGATTTTTCCCGGTGCCAGCCTTTCCACCAAACCTCAGGACCTGAAGTATAAGGGAGAGGAGACCATCTGTGAGATAGGCGACAACAACAGTATCCGTGAGTTTGTTACCATCTCGCGTGGTACTGCTTCAAAGGGTACCACCATCGTGGGCAACAATAACCTGCTCATGGAGAATATGCATATCGCCCATGACTGTGTGATTGGTAGCAATATTATCATCGGTAACTCTACCAAGATTGCCGGTGAAGTGGTGGTAGACGATAATGCTATCTTGAGTGCCGAGGTGCTTTGCCATCAGTTCTGCCGTATCGGTGGCTATGTGATGATACAGGGTGGAAGCCGCTTCAGCCAGGATATTCCTCCTTATATTATTGCCGGCAAGCATCCCTTGAAGTATGCAGGTGTCAACATCATCGGTCTGCGTCGTCGTGGATTTAGCAATGAGCTTATCGAAAACATCCACAACGCTTACCGCATCCTTTATTCTAAGGGACTGATGAAGGAAGGCATTGAGGAAATCAAAAAGCAACTTACAGTTACCCCCGAGATTCAGTATATCATAGACTTCGTAAGTTCTTCCCAACGGGGAATTATCAGATAATGAAGACACTGGTTGTTGTTCTTGGGCCGACAGGCGTGGGAAAAACAGAACTCTGCCTAACTATAGCCGAGCATTTGGGCATTGACATCATCAATGCCGACTCGCGTCAGATATTTGCAGAGCTGCCTATCGGAACTGCTGCTCCGACCCAAGAACAACAACAGCGTGTTCATCATCATTTTGTTGGCAATCATCACCTTAATGATTATTACAGCGCCTCTATCTATGAAGAAGAGGTAATGGCGTTGCTGCGCGACAAGTTTGAGCGTGGCGATGTGGCTATGCTTACCGGTGGAAGCATGATGTATATTGATGCCGTATGCAATGGCATCGATGATATCCCAACCATCGATGACGCTACGCGCCAGATGATGAAAGCCAGGCTTGAAACCGAAGGTCTTCCTGCGCTTGTTGAGGAACTTCGTCGGCTTGACCCCGAACACTATCAGATTGTTGACAAGAACAATCCTCGCCGTGTCGTCCATGCCTTGGAAATCTGCTATATGACTGGCAAGACCTACACATCCTTTCGTACCAACAGTAAGAAGGAACGTCCTTTCCGTGTCCTCAAGATTGGTCTTAATCGCGACCGCGGAGAACTCTATGAACGTATCAACCAGCGTGTTCTTGACATGATGGATGCAGGTCTGGAGGACGAAGCTCGCCGCTGTTATCCCCTCAAAGGACTCAATTCGCTCAACACAGTAGGTTATCGGGAGATGTTTGATTATTTTGATGGACTCACCGACCGCGTCGAAGCAATCCGTCGCATCCAGTCCAACTCTCGCAGATATATGCGCAAGCAACTCACATGGTTCAAAAAGGACCCTGAAATCGTATGGTTTCACCCGGATAACGTTAAAGAAATCATAAATTATATCGACACACACTTATTAGACAAATAGTTTTCGTACTTTTGTACGTGCATAACAGCTTGTTTTATTAACTATGGATAAAGTTAAATTCCTCTACCTGTGGTGTAGGGCCAAAATCACAGCCTTTTGGGCGTGGTACAAGAACCTCTACGTGGGCGCTCCCGTATGGAAAAAGGCGTTGATAGGATTTGTTTCCGTTATCGTTTCTTTCCTTTTGTATTTAGGCGCTGTTGACATCAACTTCCTTTGGCTGTTTGGTAAGTCACCCGGTTATTTCTCCGGCATCCTTAATCCTCAGACCAGCCAGGCTTCTGAGATTTACAGTGCTGATGGTCAGCTCATTGGCAAGTTCTTCAGTGAGAACCGTACCCCTGTTAAGTATGAAGAGATTACTCCTGATTTCTTCAAGGCCCTTGTTGATACCGAGGACGAGCGTTTCTACAGCCATTTCGGTATTGACCCCATTGGTATCTTTGGCGCCGTCAAGGATGCTGCCTTGCGCCATGAGGGCCGAGGCGCTTCTACCATTACCCAGCAGTTGGCCAAGAATATGTTCCGTGTCCGTTCTCACTATTCTACTGGACTTTTGGGTAAGATTCCCGGTCTGCGCATCCTGATTGTCAAGAGCAAAGAGTGGATTATTGCGCTGAAGTTGGAGTCACGTTACAACAAGAAGGAGATTATCACGATGTACGCCAACACCGTTGATTTCGGTTCCAATGCTTTTGGCATCAAGACTGCCGCCAAGACCTATTTCAATAAGTTGCCCAAGGATCTCACCACCGACGAAGCAGCCATCCTTGTGGGCATGCTCAAGGCTACCACCTATTACAATCCCAAGAGTCATCCCGAGAACAGCCGCTCACGTCGTAATGTCGTGCTGAGCAACATGCTGAAGCATGGCGATTTGTCGCGAAGCCGGTATGAGGAGTTGAGCAAACTCGATATCAAGCTCAATTACAAGGTGGAAGACAATTATGATGGTCAGGCCACTTACTTCCGCAATGCCGTTGCTGAAGCCTGCGACAGTCTGCTTGTCGGCGTAGGCGCAGGTGTCGGTTCCGATGATGATGACAACAAAGCGCCAGACCTCTACACGAGTGGCTTGAAGATTTATACTACCATAGATACGCGTATGCAGAAGTATGCTGAAGAGGCAGCCAACAAACAGATGCGTATCATCCAGCGCAACTTCAACAACCATTGGGGCAAAGAGGAACCATGGCAGGATGAGCACCACCAGGTTATCCCCGGCTTCATCGAGGGTATCGCCAAGCGCCAGCCCTTCTACAAAACCTTGGTCGAGAAGTTCGGCGAAAACGCCGACTCTATTGACTATTATCTCAACAAGCCTCACAAGGTCAAGGTCTTTGACTATGCCAATGGGGAGATTGAGATGGAGATGTCCAGCCTCGACTCTATCCGCTATATGGTGCGCTTCATGCACTGCGGTATGGTTGCTATGGAACCCCAGACCGGCGCTGTAAAGGCATGGGTGGGCGACATCGATTTCAAGCATTGGAAGTATGACAAGGTTACAGCTATGCGCCAGCCCGGTTCTACCTTCAAGCTCTTCGTATATACCGAGGCGATGAACCAGGGACTTACCCCGTGCGATAAGCGCCGCGACGAGCAGATTAGCATGGATGTCTTTGACAGCAAGAAACAGGAGATGACCCGTTGGACTCCCACCAATGCCAATGGAACCTTCAGCGGCGACTCTATGCCTCTCAAGTCTGCCTTCGCCCGAAGCGTCAACTCTATTGCTGTACGCTTGGGCCAGGAGATGGGCATCAAGCGCATTATCTCTACGGCCCACGCCATGGGTATCGACAGTCCGCTCGACGACGCCCCCGCCTTGGCCCTCGGTTCCAGTGATGTGCGTCTTCTCGAGTTGGTCAACTCCTACTGCACCGTGGCCGACAATGGCCGTCGCCATAAACCTATGCTGGTTACCCGTGTCGAAGACAGGGACGGCAGGGTCATCTATCAGGCCGACACCCAGTCCGAGCAAGCCATATCCACCAAGTCAGCATTCTTCATGCAGCAGTTGCTCCAGGGAGGTATGCGCGAGCCGGGCGGAACCTCGCAGAGTCTGTGGGGCTATGTCGGCGATGTGCGCGATACCGAGTTTGGCGGAAAGACGGGTACCTCCAACAACCATTCCGATGCTTGGTTCGTGGGCGTCAGTCCGCGTCTCGTCGTAGGAGCATGGGTTGGCGGCGAATATCGCTGCATCCATTTCCGCACTGGTGCCTTGGGACAGGGTAGTCGTACGGCTCTCCCCATCTGTGGTTATTTCCTCCAGTCGGTTTTCAAAGACCCCGCTTTCCAGCAATATCATGGCAAGTTCGTCAAGCCAGCCGATGCCGACATCTCGCGCGTTGACTACATCTGCGACAGCTACTATCAGAAAGCCAAGAACGACAGTACTGCTACTGATAGCCTTGAGCTCAATTCGGAAGAGATAATACTTGATGAAAACGGCAATCCTGTTATCCGAAAGGAGGAGAAGTCCGAAGTCGGAACCTCTTCTGAGCCCGGTTCTCAGGGCGACCACAAGCCCCATAAGCCCACCGAGCAGGCAGTTCGTTTTGATGATTTGTAATTATCCATAGGTTTGGAACAGATCAATCTTGACAACGAAGAGTTTCAGAAAGCTCTGCAAATCATACAGTTTACCCGTCGCTCGCTTTTCCTTACCGGAAAGGCAGGCACGGGTAAATCTACGTTTCTCCGCTACATCTCCGAGACCACCAAGAAGAAACATGTCATCCTCGCGCCTACTGGTATAGCCGCCATCAATGCCGGTGGCTCCACGCTTCACAGTTTTTTCAAGCTCCCCTTCCATCCTCTGCTGCCCAATGATACCCGCTACAACGTGCGCAATATGCGTAAAACACTGCGCTACACCAGCGAGAAATGCAAGCTGCTACGCGAGGTCGAACTGATTATCATCGACGAGATTAGCATGGTGCGCGCCGACATCATCGACTTTATTGACAAGGTGCTGCGCGTCTACAACCGCAACATGCGTGAGCCGTTTGGCGGCAAGCAGCTCCTCCTTGTCGGTGATATCTATCAGCTTGAGCCTGTCGTTCGTGAGGAAGACCGTCAGTTGCTTGCGCCTTTCTATCATTCCCAGTTCTTCTTCGATGCCAAGGTCTTTGCCTCCCTCCAGTTGGTAAGCATCGAACTGACCAAGGTGTATCGCCAGAACAATCCTACCTTTATCAAGCTGTTGGACCACATCCGTTCGTCGCATGTCACCACTGCCGACCTCGAGATGCTCAATCGCCAGGTGGGTGCCGACATTGACACCTCCGACTCTTCGCTTTCCATTACGTTGTCCACCCGTCGCGATACCGTCGATTACATCAACAGCACGCGCTTGGCTGAGCTTGATGGCGATGCTACCATCTTTGATGGAACCATCGAAGGCGATTTCCCCGAGAACAACTTGCCCTCTCCACTCAAACTCGAACTCAAGGTGGGCGCGCAGGTACTCTTTGTGCGCAACGACAAGGAGAAACGGTGGGTCAATGGCACTCTGGGCACTGTCACGGGTTTCTCGCTCGATGTTGAGGATAGTAAGGACGCCATCATCTATGTCCGTACCGAGGATGGAGTGGAGTTTGATGTTGAGCAGGAAATCTGGAGCAATATCAAGTATACCTTCAACGAGAAGGAACAGAAGATTGAAGAGTCTGTTCTTGGCACTTTCTGCCAGTTCCCTCTGCGTTTGGCGTGGGCCATTACCGTCCACAAGAGCCAGGGCCTTACCTTCCGCAATGTCAAAATCGATTTCAGCGGCGGAGTCTTTGCCGGCGGTCAGACCTATGTTGCCCTTTCGCGCTGCCGTTCGCTCGAAGGCATCAGCCTCAAGAGCCCCATCCGGCGTGAAGATGTCTTCGTCAAAGCCGAAGTTTCCCGTTTCGCCAAGAACTATAACAACCAGCAGCTTATTCATGCTGCTCTCGAACAGGGCAAGGCCGACAAGCAGTATTATGATGCCGTCAAGGCCTTTGATGCAGGCGACATGCAGGCCGCGCTGGACAACTTCTTCCTCGCTATCCATAGCCGTTACGACATCGAACGCCCTGTTGCCAAGCGCTACATCCGTCGCAAGCTCAATGTCATTAACCAGAAGGACCAGGAGATAGCCCGTTTGAAGGAAGAAATCAAGAAGAAGGAGAAATTTCTCAAGAAACTGGCTGTCGAGTATGTCGTCATGGGCCGCGAGTGTGAGAAGGAGCATTTCACCGAGGCTGCCATCCGAAACTTTGAGAAAGCCCTTGAGCTCTGTCCCGATATTCCCGAAGCGAAGCGACGGTTGAAGAAACTCAAGAAAGACTGATTCCCTATATACCTTATTATATATATGACTACAGGCAGACAGAAATGTGACCTCCTGAGGAGCATACGCCAGCAGCTGGCTATCGAGTATGGGTTGGATTACACTCCTGCAGAGTGCCATCATGTGGGCGACTGTCCTGGCACTTGCCCCGTGTGTGATGCCGAGCTTGCCGATCTTCAGCGACAGCTCGACGAGCGTGGTATCACCGAAGTTGCGGAGAAAATAGATATCCGCAGCACCATTACTACCATAGCCCCTGATGAGGAACGCCAAGAGTTGGAAGGTCTCGCCGGTCCCATGCCGCGTGGACGGGATGCAAAGATTACGGACATCCCCGAGGGAATTATTCCTGATGACATGCTGTTGCAAGGAGAAATCATGCCGACAGATTATCTTGACCGCGATTAACCTTTTCTTCATTGCCCCTTCAATGCAGCAAAATAAAATAATTTTGCCCTTTTCCTTGCGCATCCGACTGATTATGCCTAATTTTGTAATCTAAACGCTTTATTAAAATAGAACAAATGGCAACACCGCACATTTCAGCCGCAAAGGGCGATTTCGCCAAGACAGTGCTTATGCCTGGCGACCCGCTTCGCGCAAAGTTTATAGCAGAGACATTCCTCGAGGATGTCAAGTTGGTAACATCGGTTCGTAATGCCCTCGGCTATACCGGTCTGTACAAGGGCGTACCAGTTTCAGTTATGACCAGTGGCATGGGTATGCCCAGCATTGGCATTTACTCTATGGAGCTTTACAAGTTCTATGGTGTAGAGAACATTATCCGCATCGGTTCGGCTGGTAGCTATCGCGACTGGCTCAAGGTGATGGATGTCACTCTTGCCGAGGTAGCCGTGAGCGAGTCTTCCTACGCTCTTGTACAGGGTGGCTGCAAGGACAACGCCATCAAGCCAAGCCAGGAACTCAATGACGTCATCAAGGCCAAGGCCAAGGAGATAGGTATTGAGTGCAAGCCCAGCGTAGTTCATTCCAGCGATGTCTTCTATCGTGATGCCTCACAGGGTACATGGCAGGATATCATCAAGCAGAATGGCAGCGACTGCGTAGAGATGGAGAGCTTTGCCCTCTTCCACAATGCCAATATGACAGGCAAGCGCGCAGCCTGCCTGCTTACCATCAGCGACTCTTTTGTCGACCACACCGAGTTGTCAGCCGAAGACCGTCAGAATTCGTTTACCAAGATGATGACCCTGGCGCTCGAGAGTGCCATCGTGCTTTAATCTGTATCAGTACGCATTATAGAAAAGCGCAGACCCGGCAGGGGCTGCGCTTTTTTAATCCATTTCCGTTGTATTCTTGTCACACGGTACGTTGCAGTCTCAGGCGTTAGTGGCAGTTACCTGTTCTACATCTGTCGCAATTGCCTATTATAGGGTGGAACATTATTGCAGTTTTTCGTATTCATCTTCGCATACAGGTTCCAGCCATTCGTTAGAGGCGTTTTCGCCAGGAACCTCGAAGGCGAGGTGGGCAAACCAGCTGTCTCTGGCAGCACCATGCCAGTGTTTCACGTTGGCAGGAATGTGGATAACAGTACCTGGCATTATCTGCTGTGCCGGCTTGCCTTCTTCCTGATACCACCCACGACCACCCACACCTACCAGCATCTGGCCGCCGCCTGTTGTGGCATGGTGTATATGCCAGTTGTTGCGGCATCCAGGCTCAAAGGTTACATTGGCAAAAGGTATCTGACTCGTGGAGATGCGGGCAAGATAACTATTACCTTTGAAGTAAGCAGCGTAGGCTGTGTTAGGCTCGCCGATGGGAAATATCATCTCACGTTGGAAAGCGGCCTTGGCGTCATCGCCGGTCACATCTTCGTTCCACACCTCTTTGGCAAGATTGAAGGCAGCCCAAGCCTTGGGCCAACCGGCATAGAAAGCGATATGTGTGATTATCTCGGCTACTTCTGTACGTGTGATGCCGTTGTTCTTGGCAGTTTGTAGATGGTATTTCAACGAACTATCTGTGATGCCTTGGCTGATAAGTGCTGTAATGGTTACCATACTTCGGTCGCGGAGGGAGAGTAAGTCATTGCGGCTCCATACTTCTCCGAAGAGAATGTCATCGTTGAGGTGGGCGAACTCTGGAGCAAACACTCCTAATTGCATGCGTCCTGCGGTCTGTTCTATTTTCTTTTGTGCCATAATGTTGAGTGTTATCATTGTTAATAAAATAAATATTACAAGTCTTTTCATAATTGTCAATAGTTAAGTCGTTTCAACCATTTGTCTACTTTCGAGAGATTATTGCGGGTCTCATGACCGTAGATGCTCATTGCCTCTTTGAAGGTGGCGTTGGGGTACAGCTTCTTTAGGTCGTTTACCACATTGCCAAGCCCGCTTCCTTCATGGGTGGTAAAGGGGATAATGGTCTTGCCGTTCAAATCGTATTTGTCGAAGAAGGTAAACATTACTTGTGGATAGGTGCCCCACCATACTGGTCCGCCGATAAAGATGGTTTCATATTGGTCCATGTCATTCACCTCGCCCTTGAAGGCCGGCTTCTCGTTGTTCTCTGCCTCTTTCTTTGCAAGTTTGGTGAGGGCATCATACGTCATGTCGTAGCTTTTCTCCGCGACAATCTCAAACTCGTCACCGCCCGTGAGTTTCTGTATCTGGTCGGCCACAAGTTTGGTGTTGCCCACCTTCACATTGCCCACTCCGTAGTTCTCCCCGGCATGCGAGAAGAATACAATCAGTATTTTTCCTTTGCTCTCCATAGAGGCTTGTTCTTTTTGTTGCGATGACTTCACACTTCCGTTACATGCAGCAGAAACCATGAGTGCCGAAACCATCATTGATGTATACTTCAATACTCGTTTCATAATCGATAGTTTTATTATGTTTCGATTTACAATGCAAAGGTATATAGAAACTGAATTGGCATTGTTACCTATATTACGCCAATTATTACCGTTTTCTCCTAACGTGGCTCACCCCGTTGCGGCGTAACGCAAAATCGCATATTTGTATACAGTGCTTTCCTGTATGCGAATATGCGATTTGTTGGCTTCGGGCGTTCTGCTCGGTATGAACAGCCCGGCGTCTATTCAAAGTATTTCTTCAGCAACTGTCGTGACAGCTGTACTGGGTCTTGCTTTTGGGGATATTCGATGGGTACTTCCAGTTCGCAGAACTTCTCTTCAAACTCGTAGCACTCTTTGACAAAGCTGTCTTCATCATACTCGATGCCCCGTTCACGGCAGTCGATGGCGCGGTCTACGAACATGCTCCAGCGTGGCAGATAGAAACTCTTGAGCAGTCCGTCCCATGGGCGGCCGGCATAGTCGTTGAGTCCTGCCAGGTTGTTGTTCCACACGGTGACGATGCGGCGGGCGTTGCGCTCATAGTAGTCTTTCTCCTCGGCAGAGTTGCCCCAGCTGCGAGCCTGTTCTATCCATCGCTTCATGGAGAACACGGGGTGGCAGGCGGTCAGGGCAGCCTCGTCGGCCAGCACCTCTTTCATCTCACTTCCCAGACGCTTCATCTCCTTGAGGTCGTAGCAGTCGTAAGCCACGACAAACTTGCGCCAGAGCACGTAGAAGTGTTCCTCCAGACACTGGCGGCCGATGTTCACCACGTCCATCTTGTATCCGTCGCGGTCTGAATTGAGGTTCACCATCTCCTTCCATATTTCGTTCTGTGCCTCGCGCGTGGGCGTACATTTATCTTTCTTTTTCATTCCCGGACGCGACTCCACAAAGGTGTAGTTGTATGTGCGTGGCACGTCGAGCACCCGCTCGCAGTAGTCACGATACACCTTGTGTGCCTTTTCGTCTATGCGGCCCATGCGCTGGTCGGCCAGCGATTTGCGCCACTCGTCGAGGGTGCCAGGCATATTCCACGCCTTGTCAAAGAGCATGCTGAAGGCAAACTGGTTGACGTCGAGGGCTTCGAGTGTAGCACCCACACCGCTGAAGTTGGAACCTGCCTTCTCGTATGTATTGTCTATATAGTTGTATATGCGGTCCGAGGGAGCCACCAGGCGGTTGCGGCCGCCAAAGTTGTTGAGATAGCACCAGATGAAGGGCTGGCCGTAGAACGACTCAGTGGTTTTCCACATCTGTACATTCTCACACCAGTAGTCGAGCATAATCAGGCGACCCTGTGGCACGCCTCTGAAGAGTGCCTTCATGCGTTCGCCGTTCCATCCTGGCATGTATTTGTATGTCCAGCTCATCTGCAGCCAGTGTGCATCCTTGTCTGCAGCAGCCAGTGACTCGTAGATACCGCGTGAGAGCATGGCCAGAGAGTCACAGTTGAACGTGGGCGGGTCTACCTCGTTGAACGGGTCTATGCAGTACATGTGGTCGGTGCCATACATGCGAGTCTGCTCTTCGATGAAGGCGCGCTGTATCTTGGCAAACATGGGGTCGGTGGCAAAGAGGAAACGGCATCGGTAGCGCTCGGGGTCTTTGAATGAGCCCCAGTACGACACGTCGGTATATTTGAGACCTTTGTGTTTCTCTACGAATTTTGCGGGCACGTGTCCGGCAAATCCCGACAGCACGGGAGTCATGTTCAGTTCGCGTTGGCGCTTCAGTATCTGCTTCTGCAGCGTCTGCTGACGGTCCATCCAGTCGCGGGGCAGAGGTCCCATGAAGGCGTCGAAGTTGCACATGCGGTGCCAGCCCAGATAGGCGGGGCCGGAGAAGAAGGAGCGAATCTCTTCATCGTTGAGCCCGAACTTCTTCCACACGTTATACCAAGTCGATTCCTGACCGGTGATAGCCAGAGGCATGTTGACACCGTTGAGCGCCATCCAGTCGATGAAGTGTTCCCACTCACGCCAAGTCCACCAAGGCAGCGAATAGCCGTAGGTGCAGTAGTTGAGGAAGAAACGCATGGGAAGCCGCGACTCTATTCTTACCTTCTCTTTGACAGCAGGCATAGTCTCCGGCAGTTCGATAGGGTCGTCTTTGTACCAAGAGATGGCGGTGTGACAATAGTTCTTGAGATAGTGGTTCAGGCCCATAGCCATGCTGTTGGCGTTGTTGGCGCTGATGACCACCTTGCCCTGGTTGCTCTCCAGGGTGAATACGTCTTTTGTGGAGTCAATCTTTTTGAAGACCACTGTCTGGGCCTTGTTGCCCAGTATACGTCGCGCCAGATTCTGCGCCGTCTTGACATCGTTGGATGCCATCATGCCTATGGTTACCGCCATCAGGCAGAGGGTAGTAATGATTCTACGGTTCATGATATAAGTTGATGAGTAGTTGACAAAGTGGGGGTGGGGTGTATGGGGGAGAGGGGGGGTTATCCCTTCTTCTGCCGTTCCAGCAGGTCGGGGCGCAGACGGCGGGTGCGCTCATAGCTCTGCTCTATCTCCCAGTCCTTGATTTTGGCTTCGTTGCCGCTGAGCAGGATGTCGGGCACACGCCAGCCTTTGTATTCTGCCGGCCGTGTATAGATAGGCGCTGAGAGCATGTCGTCCTGGAAACAGTCCGACAGAGCGCTCTGCTCGTCGCCCACCACGCCCGGCACGATGCGTACCACGGCATCCGAGATGATGGCAGCAGCCAGTTCGCCACCGGTGAGCACGTAGTCGCCCACCGAGATTTCGCGGGTGATGAGGTGGTCGCGCACGCGCTGGTCTATACCCTTGTAGTGGCCACACAGGATGATGAGGTTCTGCTTGAGCGACAGGTCGTTGGCCACATGCTGGTCAAACTGCTCGCCGTCGGGGGTGGTAAAGATTACCTCGTCATAGTCTCTCTCGGCCTTGAGGGCGCTGATGCAGCGGTCTATGGGCTCTATCTGCATCACCATGCCGGCAAAACCGCCGTAGGGATAGTCGTCCACGCGGCGCCATTTGTCCTTGGTGTAGTCGCGCAGATTGTGCAGATGTATCTCAGCCAGTCCCTTCTTCTGGGCACGTGCCAGGATAGATTCGTGAACAAAGCCCTCGAGCATTTCGGGCAGAACGGTAATGATATCTATTCTCATATTGTCTATTTCTCTGAATTTCATCTACAAAGTTACGACAATTTTGCCAACCATCTCTTATATTTATGGTCTTTTTCGTACCTTTGCACTATCTTTGGACTATTTTTATAAACATGTATCATATGAAACAGAGATTACTTATGCTTGCAGCCTTCACCGTGGCTGCCGTTTCTGGCTTCGCACAGAATGTCCAGTTGCATTATGATTTGGGTCGCTCGCTTTACAATGACCTTTCCGAGCGTCAGAGTGTAACCACCACTATCGAGTTGTTCAAGCCCGACCGTTGGGGTAGCACCTATTTCTTCACCGACCTCGATTATGAGAGCGACGGAGTGATGGGCGCTTATTGGGAGATTAGCCGCGAGTTCAACCTCTCTGCCAACAAGCAGTGGGCTGGCCATGTAGAGTACGATGGTGGTGTAAGCACCGGCCGTATGGACAACAGTTATTATGGCAATCGTTTCCAGCAGGCGGCTCTCCTTGGTGGTGCGTGGAACTGGCATAGTGCCGACTTCTCCCGCACATTCTCGCTGCAGGCTATGTATAAGTATTATTTCAAGAATGCTCACAAAGACATGCGTGCTTTCAACAGTTTCCAGGCTACAGCAGTTTGGGGCATCAATTTTGCCAAGGGCCTCTGCACCTTCAGTGGTTTTGCCGACCTCTGGTATGACCAGAGCGTGCGTGGCAACTACATTTTCCTGAGCGAGCCTCAGTTCTGGGTTAACTTGGACACGCTCAAGGGATGGGATGATGTCCATCTGAGTCTTGGCAGCGAGGTCGAGCTGTCCAACAACTTCGTGTGGAACAATCGGGGTGAGAACAATAAGTTCTATGCCATCCCCACGGTGGCAGCCAAGTGGACTTTCTAAACTTGGAGACCATATACAGAGAGCGGCTGACGGGTTATATGCCTGTCAGCCGCTCTCTTTTGCTTCATGCAGTGTCTATCCGAAACGCTCGACGAACTCGTCTTCACTGATAATGGGGATGCCCAACTCCTGGGCTTTCTTGTTCTTGCCCGACTGAGAGGTTACATCGTTGTTGATGAGGTAGTGGGTCGAGCGGCTTACGCTACCTGTAACCTTGCCGCCTTGACTCTCGATATAGGCCTTGAGCTCGTTGCGGTTTTTGTAGTGGTGCACATCGCCGGTCACTACGAATGTCATTCCCTCGCAACGGGCGCCGGCGGGCGCGGTGGCCTCTGCCTCGATTTCTATCTCGGCGAGCAGACGGGTCACCATCCTGCTGTGCGTGGGATTGTGGAACCACTCCACTACAGCAGCCGATTTCTCGGGGCCTATGCCGTCGATGTGGGCAAAGTGTTCAGGGTTGTCGGTCTGAGAGGCTTCGGCTACCAACTCTTCGAAGGTGTATGCGGCGAGCAGACGCTTGCACACGTCGGTGCCGCATAGAGGTATGCTCAGAGCGTATAGCAACTGGCGCGCCTTGACCGTGCGTGCTTTCTCTATGCTGCGCAACAGGTTGCTTACAGACTTGCGCCCGAAGCCTTCCATCATCGACAGCTCCAGCGCATGCTCGTCCATGTGGTAGAGGTCGGCATATTCGCTCACCCAACCCAGGTTGATGAACTTGGCGATGGTCTGTTCGCTCAGTCCGTCGATGTTGGCACCAGCCTTGGAGACAAACCGTGCAAACTTGCGCAGCTGTTTGGCGGCGCAGTCGGCATTGGTGCAGTGCAGCGTGCGTGTGCCGCTTGCGCTCTCGGTCACCTCGGTGGGTGCGCCGCATACGGGGCAGGTGGCGGGGATGTCGAGTGTGCCCACGGTCTGTATCACCTCTATCACCTTGGGGATAATCTTGTTGGCCTTGATTACCGATAGGGTAGTGCCGGGACCGCCTATGCCCAGGCGTTCGCACTCGCTGATGTTGCAGAGCGAGGCGCGCTTCACGGTGGTGCCCTCGAGACTTACGGGAGTGAAGACCGCCACGGGCGAGATGGTCGATGCCGCACACGACCACTCGATGTGGTCCAGCTGGGTCTGCGCACTCTCGTCCTGCCACTTGAAGGCGTAGCCGGCGCGGGTGGCGTGGTGGCCCGTGACCGAACCAGTAGAGGCGTAGGCCGTGTCGTCATAGACGATTACCAGGCCGTCTACCGGGAAGGGGCACTCTCCGCTGGTGACCTTGTGGGTCCAACCATCGATGCTGTGGTCTATGTTGTCGAGGGTAGGCGTGGCTATCAGCTCGCGCTCCACGGTGGTGAAGCCCAATCGGTCCAACAGCGCCATGCGGTCGCCCCACGAACCGACAGCCTCGTCGGTATAGACCAGCGTAAAGGCTATCCACTGGATGTGGCGGCGGCTTACCTCGTTGATGTCTTTCAGCGTGAGCGAGCCCGAAGCCAGGTTGCGGGGGTTGGCATACTCTTCGTCGCTCTCCATATTGAATATCTCAAAGTCCTTGTAGGATATCACCGCCTCGCCACGTATCACGAGGTGGCCCTGGTGGTCTATGTGCTGGGGGATGCCGCTGATGGCTGGCGCCAGGTGGGTGATGTTGGTGCCGGTATGACCGTTGCCGCGCGTCACGACCTTGCTGAGCAGTCCCTCGTCGTAGGTCACCACGAGGGTGAGGCCGTCGAGTTTCCACGACATCCAGATGGGGCGCTCCTCGGCCCACTTCACCAGGTCGGCAGGACTCTTGGTCTTGGCGAGCGACAGGGCGGCAAACTCATGGTCTTCCTTCTTGCCGGCGATGTTGTCTTCTGACACCTTGGCAGTGGGCGAGCCGTCGAGCGTGATGCCCGTGAGCGTCTCCATAGCCTTGAGCCGGTCGAAGAGAGCATCCCATTCGTAGTCGGTCATCAGCTCTTCCTTGCCATTATAGTAGGCTGCAGACGCCGCATTGAGCTGTTCTATCCACTGGCGCATCTGTGCCACGCGGCTGTCAGTATTCTGTTCCATAGTTTTACCTTATTTATATATATAGTAGCTTCCGTCGGTACCGTCGCAGTAGTCGCGCGCCAGCTGGAGAATGTACTCGGCATTGGCGCGCACGTCGGCCTCGCAACCGTCATACCCGTTGATGAGCACCACGAGGTGGGTGGTGTTGTCGTCTATCTTGGTGCGCTCGTTGTCGGAGGTGGGAGTGCCCACGCCACCCACGGCGTCGCGATAGACGGGCAGACCCTCGATGTTGATGGTGCCGCGGCCAATGCCCTCGTAAGGTTCGCCGGCACGGCCCACACCCAGGGTGAGCGTGTCGCCCTCAAACTTGTCGGCGTCGAAACCGCCAATGCTGTAGCCATAGCGTATGCTCGCCAGATTGACAAGGTCTACCAGCGTATTGATTTGGTAGAGCTGCTTGCCTTGGAGGATTCGGCGGATGAGGGCTTCGGCAGCAGGACGGTAGCGCGACGGGTCTTTGCCGCAGGCGCGGTAGACCTGTCGGGTGGCTGCTATGCCCGAAATGTCTTTGAGCGTCTCTGTCGTCAGGGTCTGCCTGAACTCCTGGCCCAGTCGGTCTATCTCGCCCCAGAGTCCTGCTGAGTATGGGCTGTTGTGTACGTATATCTCTACATGTGCTCCCACAAACTCGGGGCACACGCTTTCTATCTTGTCAGATACTATTATGCGCATGGTGATACTGTTGGTTACTATGTTGCGAAATTACGAAAAAAATAAGACATAGATGTAATTTGTCGGCAAAAACTTGGCGACATCCCTATGAAGCGGCGCTATCATGGCAGTTGTTGCCAAAGCGCAGGAGCATGAAACGATGTGGAGGACAGTGCCCCACGAAATCATCGGAATATCCCGATTTCTACCCGAGATGCAGTGGAAACTGATTGCGAACTGCGAAACGGTAAAATCGAAGTGTGAAATGAAGAAATCATGGTTGGAAATCCAGAAATCAAACCACGCAATTATTTTTAAGTTCATCAGCATGGTTTTCATTCCGCCGACTATCGGTCAGAAGATGACCCCACGGGAGACCACGTGGGTGAAGAAGGTGGCGTGAATGGCGACCGATGCTGGCTCGATGTGCTTACAAATCGTAAGTGAAAGGAAAAAGTTTGAAAAAAAACGAAGAAAAATGTTTGGAGAATGTGATTATTTATTATATTTGCAGCAATTAATCAATTAAAAACCAATATAATCATGAAAATCGGTATTCCAAAAGAAATCAAGAACAACGAGAACCGAGTGGGTATGACCCCCGATGGCGTGGCCGAACTGGTAAAACACGGGCACGAAGTGTTTGTACAACATACAGCCGGCGAGGGCAGTGGCTTTGCCGATGCGGCGTACGAGAAGGTGGGTGCCAAGATATTGCCCACCATCGAAGCGGTGTATGATGTGGCTGAAATGATTATCAAAGTCAAAGAGCCCATCAAGCCCGAATATCCTCTGCTGAAGCATGGACAGTTGGTATTCACCTATTTCCACCTGGCTTGCGATTTGGAATTGACCGAGGCCATGGTGAAGAGCGGTGCGGTGTGTCTGGCCTACGAGACGGTGCAGACAGCAGACAAAAGGTTGCCTCTGCTGGTTCCGATGAGCGAGGTGGCAGGCCGCATGGCGTCAATCAACGGTGCCTACTATCTGCAGAAGACCAAGGGCGGAAAAGGCAAGCTGATGAGTGGTGTGCCCGGCGTGAAGCCCGCCAAGGTGCTGGTACTCGGCGGCGGCATCGTGGGTGAAGCGGCTGCGCGCATGGCTGCCGGAATGGGTGCAGAGGTGTATATCACAGACATCAGTCTGCCTCGTCTGCGCCAGTTGGACGCCGAACTGCCTGCCAATGTGCATACGCTATACTCGACCGAGCACAATATACGCAAGGAGTTGAAGGATGTGGATATCGTAGTAGGTTCGGTACTGGTGCCGGGCGACAAGGCTCCGCACCTCATCACCCGCGACATGCTGAAGGAGATGGAACCCGGAACGGTGCTGGTGGATGTGGCTATAGATCAGGGCGGCTGCTTTGAGACTTCGCATCCCACAACACACAGCGACCCCGTATACGAGGTGGATGGCATCGTACACTATGCCGTGGCAAATATTCCCGGCGCAGTGCCCAACACGTCGACTGCCGCTCTGACCAATGCCACGCTGAAGTATGCCTTGGCTCTGGCAGACAAGGGCTGGAAGAAAGCATGTCGTGAAGACGCGGCTCTGTATAAAGGCCTGAATGTGGTAGAGGGCAAGATAACCTTCAAGGCTGTGGCCGATGTATGGGGTATGCCTTATGAACCGGCTCAGGTAGGTTAACTCCTAATGGGTGGCTTGCCACCAAGCAGTCATAGATTTCCGGCCCGCTACGTAACTGTTGGTAGTAGGGTCGGAAATTGTTATTCCGCAGAACGTGGTGACGGGGATGGTGCTTATGCCGCCATTGAACCCGCTCAGGTCGGTATACACGGCATTGGTGTGGGTGTGGTAGGGCACAAGTCGCTTGACCAGATAGTCAAACTGGCTGCGGTCATTGGCATCGCAGAGGTCATCGATGTAGCTCTTCATGTCAAAGAAAATGGTCTGTGCCATACCGTCGAGTTTCTGCAGACGGTCGATATGGGTGGCATCAAAGGTGTAACGGCCGTTGATGTCTTTCATCCACGCAGCCATAGCGTCCATCTGTCGGCAGTCTATCACCGAGAGCGTGCCGTAGGGATAGGTGTGCTGGGTGTAATAGGTATGAAACTCGTTGACAATGGACTGATAATCGGGGCTGGTGGCAGCCAGGTGGCGCCAGATGCGGTAGTAAGGCAGTCCGTCGGCCATAATCTCTGAGGTGGAGGCGATGATATGGTCGGTGGCGTCCTTTAGGTCGTATGCCACTTCGACTCCCGCCATGTAGCAGTCGTCGAAGGCGATGAACTGAAGGGGCATGGCTGCTCTCTTGATGCCTTCGGCAAGGTCGGAGAGCTCGGTCTGAAACTTGGCGTCGATTCCGCCAAACGAGCGGCTACGGTAATAGTCCTTGACACCGCTTGGAATCCATCCGTTGCCATGGCATCCGATGACCATGGCATATCGGGGAGCCGGGGCGGCGGTCTTGACATCGCCTAAGAGTGCAGCTATGCCCGAGGCACTGGTGTAGTTGTAGGCATTGTAACGCTTGAGCGTGTCGCGGACGCACTGGTTGCCCTGATACCTGATTTCTACCAATGCAGAGTAGGTAGGCGACTGCGAGATGAAAGTGAGCAGGCGCGTATTGCCCATCCCGCCCTGTTGGCGGATGGCCCTTTCTATATTCTCAATGTTGTTGATAAAGTACGAATATAGATTGCGCTGGTAGGGAGGTTGGCCAGTAGACGACCAAGGAAGGTAAAGAAAAAGCGTTTTCTGGGTCACTGGCGGTGTCGGAGCATTGTCGTCGCTACAAGAGGTAAACAACAGGGTCACGAAACACACACACAAACCGAGAAAACGCTTCATAATGATTAAGTATTTAATGAGTTCTATTTCTTTCTGAGCTCAGCAATCGACTCCTGGAGTGCTGCAATCTTCTCGAGCGAGTCGCTCTCCTTCTTGCGCTCCATGGCTACGACAGCCTCGGGGGCATTGGCGACGAACTTCTCGTTGGCGAGCTTCTTGCGGATACCCATGAGGAAGCCTTCGAGGTGCTTGAGCTGTGCCTCGGCCTTGGCTATCTCGGCCTCGACGTCGATGAGGTCGCCCAGAGGTACGGCAAACTCGTGAGTGCCCACCATAAAGGCGCTGGCGCTGGCATCCTTGTCGCTCACTACGTCGATGCTGCTGAGGTTGGCCATCTTGGTGATGACGGCGTTGTAGGCAGCGAAGGCGTTGGTGCCGATGGCCTGCAGAGCCAACTGCTCCTTGGGCGCAATGTTCTTCTGGTTGCGTACCATGCGCACGCCGCTTACTATCTGCTTCACCTCCTCAATCTGCGAGATGAGGGTAAGTTCGGCCTCGGTGGGAGCGGAAACCTTCAGCGCGTCGCGCATGATGCTCTCGCCATCCTTGCGGTCGTAGATGTGCTGCCACAGCTCCTCGGTGATAAACGGCATGAAGGGGTGCAGCATCTTGAGCAGTGTCTCGAAGAAGCGCAGTGTCTTGTCGTAAGTGGCGCGGTCGATGGGCTGGGCTTCGCCATTGATGTAGGCGGGCTTGACCATCTCGAGGTACCAGCTGGAGAACTCATCCCAGAACAGGCGGTAGACAGCCATCAATGCCTCGGAGATGCGGTACTTGCGGAAGAGGTCGTCGACCTCCTCGTTGGTCTGCTTGAGCTTGGCGTCGAACCACTCGGTGGCTATGCGGCTTGCCTCGGGCTGCTCGCCGTCGGCAACGGTCCATCCCTGAACCAGACGGAAGGCATTCCAAATCTTGTTGTTGAAGTTGCGGCCCTGCTCGCACAGGCTCTCATCGAAGAGGATGTCGTTGCCGGCGGGGGCGGAGAGCATCATGCCCATGCGCACGCCATCGGCGCCGAACTTCTCGATAAGTTCGATGGGGTCGGGAGAGTTGCCGAGACTCTTGGACATCTTTCGGCCCAGCTTGTCGCGTACGATACCGGTGAAGTAGACGTTCTTGAACGGTATCTTGCCGGTGTACTCCTCGCCAGCCATAATCATGCGGGCTACCCAGAAGAAGATAATGTCTGGTCCGGTAACCAGGTCGCTGGTGGGGTAGTAATAATTGAGCTCCTCGTTGCCTGGGTTGTTGATGCCATCAAAGAGGGAGATGGGCCACAACCATGAAGAGAACCATGTATCGAGTGCATCTTCGTCCTGTTTGAGGTCATCAGCGGTCAGAGCGGCATTGCCGGTCTTTGCCTGAGCCATCTTCAGCGCCTCGTCGGCGGTCTCGGCTACCACGAAGTCTTCTTCGCCGTCGCCATAGAAGTAGGCGGGTATGCGGTGACCCCACCACAACTGGCGCGAAATGCACCAATCCTGGATGTTGTCGAGCCAGTTCTTGTATGTAGTCTTGTATTTGGCGGGGTAGAAGTTCATCTCGCCGTCCATAACGGGAGGCAGGGCGATGTCAGCGAAGTGCTGCATGCGAAGGAACCACTGTAAGGAGAGGCGTGGCTCTATCGCCGTGTCGGGGTTTCGCTCTGAATAGCCCACCTTATTATTATAGTCTTCGATGCGTTCCATAAGTCCGGCGGCCTGAAGGTCCTTTGCAATCTGGCGACGACAGTCGAAGCGGTCCATGCCGACATACAGCGGAGACGCCTCGGAAATGGTGGCGTCGGCATTGAAGATGTCGATAGTCTCGAGATGGTGTGTCTTGCCCAGCATATTGTCGTTGGTGTCGTGTGCAGGGGTAACCTTCAGACATCCTGTACCAAACTCTATGTCTACATAGCGGTCCTCGATGACGGGGATGACACGTCCCACGAGTGGTACGATAACCTTCTTGCCTCTAAGCCATTGGTTCTTGGGGTCTTTGGGGTTGATACACATCGCGGTGTCGCCCATGATGGTCTCAGGGCGCGTGGTGGCTACCACTGCATAGTAACCCTTCTCGTCCTTATGGATGACATTGCCTTCGGCTGCTTGGTCAATATCCGAGCAATCACAGTCAGGAGCAATGTAATATTTAAGATTATAGAGCTTGGACTGCTCATCCTTGTAGATAACCTCCTCATTGCTGAGTGCAGTCTGGGCCTTGGGGTCCCAGTTTACCATGCGCAGTCCGCGGTAGATAAGTCCCTTGTTGTAGAGGTCAACAAAAACTTTGATGACGCTTTGAGAGCGCTTCTCATCCATGGTGAATGCGGTGCGGTCCCAATCGCATGATGCACCCAAACGGCGTAGCTGCTTGAGGATAATGCCACCATGTTCGTTGGTCCAGTCCCAAGCATGCTTCAGGAATTCATCGCGGGTGAGGTCATGCTTCTTAATACCTTGTTCAGCAAGTCTCTTCACCACCTTGGCTTCAGTCGCTATCGAGGCGTGGTCGGTTCCGGGTACCCAACAAGCATTCTTGCCTTCCATGCGGGCGCGTCGCACCAGAATATCCTGGATGGTGTTGTTGAGCATGTGACCCATGTGTAACACGCCAGTTACATTGGGAGGTGGGATGACAATGGTGTATGGTTCTCTTCCGTCTGGCTTGCTGCTGAAGAGTTTGTTGTCAAGCCAGTACTTGTACCATTTCGACTCCACTTCACGTGGGTCGTACTTACTTGCTAATTCCATATTTTTCGGATTAATAATATCATGTTAAAAAAATCATTGCAAAGTTACAAGAATTTATTGAAATTTACTTACTTTTGCATAGAAAAAATATAACAATGAATACGAGAGAAGCTAAAATAGAAGCCTTTGGCCACCTGCTTGATGTCCAGGAGCGCCTTCGTAAAGAGTGTCCCTGGGACCGCAAACAGACGTTTCAGAGTCTGCGTCCCAATACCATTGAAGAAACCTTCGAGCTTGCTGACGCATTGATGAACAATGACATGCATAATGTGAAAAAGGAGCTCGGTGATGTCATGGAGCATGTGCTGTTCTATGCCATTCTTGGAGATGAATCCGACGAATTTGACATCGCTGATGTCTGCAACCAAGAGGCTCGCAAGCTGATGTTCCGTCATCCATTTATAGATTGGACGGGATGGCGGGATGATCCGAAGGCGGACTCGGGCGACATGCCGCACAACAGCGAGGAGGTGGAGCAGACTTGGGAACAAATCAAACAAAAGGAAAAGGACGGCAACAAGACCGTGCTTTCCGGTGTGCCAGCCTCGCTGCCTTCGCTCATCAAAGCCTACCGCATCCAGGACAAGGCCCGCAATGTGGGCTTTGACTGGCAGAAACGTGAAGATGTTTGGGATAAGGTGCGGGAAGAACTCAACGAGCTTGAGGTTGAACTCGCCAAGGACGACGCTATCAACTCTGAAAAGGAACTTGGTGATTTCCTCTTCAGCGTCATCAATGCCGCTCGCCTCTATCATCTCAATCCCGACAACGCGCTCGAGCAGACCAACCAGAAGTTCATCCGCCGCTTTGGCTACGTAGAGCAGAAGGCCAAAGAGGCTGGAAAAGAGCTCAGAGATATGACTCTCGGGGAGATGGATGACCTCTGGAATGAAGCTAAGTGTCAGGAACGTAAGAATGATAGTCAATACAATAAGAGTGATAACCAATAAAAGATATACAATGAAGAAGGTATGTTTTATCTTGACCATTGGAGTCGTAATGATGATGATGGGATGCGGAGGACAGAAGAACGCGGACAATAATGCCGACGCGGATAGCGTGGAGGTTATGGAGACGCCGGATTCTACGGTCTATGGAGTGTGCGGAAGTGGCACGTCGATGCATTCTCTTGAATTGGTGACCGACGAGGGCGACACCATAACCTATATGTTGGATGCCGACGATGCGGAGATGACCGTCAAAGGCGGAATGTTGGTCGGCGACCGCATGGCAGTTGTCGGCTTCAAGAATAGTGATGGAGAGATGCAAGCCTCGCAGGCCATCAACATCACCACGTTGCTCGGCAGATGGACCAGCATTGACAAGAACTTTGAAATACAGGAAGGTGGAACAGTGGCATCGGCAGTCAAAGCCGAAAGCAACCCTTGGACGGCGTGGAAGATATGCAATTGCAAGCTCATTCTCAATCGTGACACCTTTGGCATTGACGTTCTGGGAGCCGACAGCCTATATCTCGAAAATCATCAGGGCATCTACGCCTTCAAGCGCCAACCTGTGAATAGTAACGATTAACGTTTTGGAATCATTCAAGGTACATATACTCGGGTGTGGCAGTGCGCTGCCCACGCTGCGCCACAATGCATCGGCGCAGGTGGTAGAGCTGCGCGACAAGATGTTCATGATAGACTGCGGAGAGGGCACCCAGATACAGCTCCGTCGTTCGCGCGTGAGTTTCTCGCGCATTGGCCACGTTTTTATTTCCCATCTGCATGGCGACCATTGCTTCGGGCTTATCGGGATGATATCCACATTCGGCATGTTGGGGCGTACAGCACCGCTGCATGTCCATGCTCCGGCGGAGTTGCAACCCATCCTGGAGGTGGAGATGCAAGCTTACTGTCAGGGACTTGAATACAAGGTCGAGTTCCATGCGATTGATACCGCGGCGACTACCGTTATCTATGAAGACCGTAGCCTCACGGTGACTACCATTCCCCTTGAGCATCGTATGCCTTGTTGCGGTTTCCTTTTTTGTGAGAAACGGACACTCCCGCACATACGTCGGGACATGATAGACTTCTATCATATCCCCGTATGTCATATCGCCAACATCAAGAACGGCGCAGACTGGACGACCGAGGATGGCTCTGTAGTCCCCAATTCGCGCCTTACTTTCCCTGCAGACCCACCTCGCAGCTATGCTTACTGTAGTGACACGCGCTATATGCCCAAGTTGCATAAGCTCGTGGAAGGCGCTACCGTGCTTTATCATGAGAGTACCTACGACAAAGCCTGCGCTGACCGCGCCAAGCTCTACTACCACAGCACATCGGAGCAAGCCGCAAAGGTAGCGCGGGCCGCCGGAGTCGGCAAGTTGGTCTTGGGACATTTCAGTGCCCGCTATGAGAACGAGCAGACTATCCTCGACGAGGCCGTTGCCATCTTCCCCAACACCGTCTTGGCCAATGAAGGCATGGTGATAGATGTTAAATAGTTTTAATGATGCTCATTTTGTTCGTGCAAATGATGGATAGTGTGCGATAAATTACCTATTTTTGCATTGAAATACAATATTGAAAGGCTTATGATAAAAAATATACTCGTATCAGTTTTTGCTTTGTTCGTCGCCTTTGCCATGCCATCGTCGGCGATGGCCAACCCAGGCATAGAGATTGTGGAGACCGATTTCCAGCAGATTTCTATATCCTACGCCAACTCCATCCTGCGTGTTACCGGTGCTGAGGGAGAGGTCCTTCAAATCTACAACGTGGCTGGAGTAAGAGTGATGAACGTCAAAGTGGAAGGTGAAGACAAGCGCTTTGAGCTCAGCTTGCCCAAGGGTTGCTATATAGTAAAGGTGGGCAAGTGTGTTCGCAAAATCTCTGTCAAGTAGTCCGTGTCGAGCCTCCTGAAACTATTCTTTATTGCGGTTGCTGCCTTTTCGCTTGTCGCCTGTAGCGAAAAGGATGTCAATCCCAACCGCGACCTTACCTTGGATGATTTTTCCACGATGCGTGTGTCTGACTATGTGGTCAGCCTGTCGCGTCTCAAGCAGCATTTGGACCGCCAAGTGCACGATGACCGAGATACGGTCGCTTCCGATTATTTTCTTCGCAATTATTACCAGCAGGGTGGACGCCTCCTTTGGGTAGACCGTCAGGGCGTCGACCGCCGGGCTGACACTCTCTTGGCCTATCTGCGTCATGTCGACAAGATTGGCTTCAGTCCCAATCGTTTTCGTGTGCCCCAGATAGAGGCCGACCTCCATCGTATGCGCCACCTGCAGTTTGACACGCTCCACACAGCCAGTCGTGTAGTGGCTCGCCTGGAGTATAATCTTACCAAGTCATATCTGCGCTATGTGACGGGCCAACGCTTCGGTTATGTCAACCCCCGTGTGCTTCTCAACCGCATTGACCTCGTCGATACGGCGCGTATAAGTCTCGGCTATCGCACCCTTTTTGATGTCGGGATGGACACCCCCAACCGCGCGTTTTACCAGCGCGCGCTCGCCAAGGTCGAGGCCGACAGCGTAGCCGTCTTCCTGCACGATGTCCAGCCCGTCGATTCGCTTTATCGTCGGTTTGCGCAGATGCTGCAGACCACTCCGCCGCAGACGCCAGCCTACTCGCGGATAATGGCCAATATGGAGCGCCGCCGCTGGCGCACCCACCGACATCCCCAGACTTGCCCCAAATATGTGATGGTCAATGTGCCGGCATTTATGCTGACCGCTGTCGACGGCGAGACCACCATGCAGATGCGTGTAGGACTGGGAGCCGTGTCTACTAAGACCCCTCTGCTCGTCAGCGATATTTCCCGTATGGACCTCAACCCTCAATGGATTATCCCGAGGAGCATTATCCGCAACAGCGTGGTACGCCACATCGGCGACAGTGCCTATTTCGCCCGCAACCATTACATTGTGCGCGAGCGCAGTACGGGTAAGACCGTCTCCTGGCCACATTTCACATCAGAAATGCTGCTTTCGTCCGCCTATTCGCTTGTGCAGAAAGGTGGCGAGGGCAATTCCTTGGGGCGTATAGTATTCCGTTTCCCCAATTCTTTCTCCGTTTATCTCCACGACACTTCATCCCGCGGATTTTTCAGACGTGCTGTGCGCGCAGTCTCTCATGGTTGCGTGCGAGTTGAGCGCCCCTACGACCTGGCTGTCTTCCTTCTCGCCGACAAAGCCCCGTCGGTCAAAGCCAAGATACAGTATTCGATGACAGCCATGCTGGCCCGCGACGGCGAAGCCCAAGCTGATACGCTCAAGCGCCGTATGGTTATCCGTTCCAAGAGCCTCGACCCGGTAGTGCCGTTGTTCATTACCTATTACACCCTCTATCCCGACCCTCAAGGTCATATGTGTGAGTATGCCGACATCTATGGTTATGATGCCGTAATCAACCGATATCTGAACAATTACCGATGACAGTCGACGACAACACACTTCTGAAGATGCTCGCGTCGCCCGAGACCAAGCGCAAGGCATTCGGGCTCATCGTCAGCCAGTATAGCGAGATGCTGTATTGGAAGATACGACACTTTGTGCTCTATCACGAAGACGCCGACGATGTGATGCAGAATGTGCTGATGAAGGCGTGGATGAACATCGACAGGTTCAAGGCCGATTCCAAGATTTCCACCTGGCTCTACAGTATTGCCGTCAACGAGTCGCTCGACTTTCTGCGCCGCAAGAAGAACGTGGCCGACGCCGATGCCGACCTCTACGCCGCCCGACACCTGATGGCCGACGAGTATTTCGACGGCGACGCCACCGAGGCCCTCTTGCAGGAAGCCATTGCCCAACTCCCCGACATGCAGCGCACGGTTTTCCTGCTCCGCTATTACGATGAGATGAAATACTCAGAGATGAGCAAGATGCTCGAGCGTACCGAGGGCGCTCTGAAGGCCAATTACCACATTGCAGCCCAGAAAGTTTTGGATTATATTAAACACCGTGATTAAACTATTTGAAGATACAATCGTCAAACGTATAAAGTGAATGAATATGAGCGAAATCAATCTTAATGACATGCAGTCTGGTCACCACCGCAATCCTTTTACGGTGCCTGAAGGATATTTCGACCATTTTGCCGATGACTTTATGGCCCGTCTTGATGACCAGCCTGCCGTTGTCCATCATTCATGGTGGCACCGTTACCGTTATTATGTGGCTTCAGCAGCCTGTCTGGCAGGCCTGTTGCTTACATCTACTGTCTATCTGGCCCATACGCAGCATCAGCAGACCAAGGCTCTTGCCGAGCAGCATGCCATCGATGCTTCTATCGACGAGATGGCCGACTATGCCATGTACGACAAGGGCGATATGTATGCTTCGCTGTCTGAGTATTAATGTATATATAATAAGGTATAGCATGAAAAGAATACTGATAATGTCCATCACTCTGCTGCTCGCTGTCGTGGCGGCTGCCACAGAGCACGATTTCAACCCCCGACGATTTCAGGCGGATATGGAGACTTTCATTGTCAAGGAAGCAGATCTCACGCCTGCCCAGATAGATAAGTTCCTGCCTCTTTTCCGTGAGATGCAGACCAAGCAGCGTGCCCTCTTCGATGAGATGCGCCAGTATCGCCGCATGGCCGATTTCGGCGACGACAACGCCTGTGCCCGCGCCATCCATCGCATGGACAACATCGATGTGCAGATACGCCGCATCCAGCAGCAGTATCACCGCAAGTTTCTGGCTGTTCTGCCTGGCCGCGTGGTGATGAAGATTCTTCGTGCCGAAGACTGCTTCCATCGTCAGGCTTTCCGCCGTGCAGCCCGCTGTCCTCGTGCCCCGAGAGAGAAATAGCCCCATCCGTTTATAGAGAGACGGGAAGAATGTTGCAGATGATTGTTGCCGACATTCTTCCCGTCTTTTTTGTGTCTATTCTTCGCCCAGATAGTTTCTTAGGGCAGCCGTCATGTTGCGCAGTTGTGCCACTCGGGCTTTGTAGTCAGGGCTTCCCGCCCGTTCATAGTACGCCAGTGCGCTCTCAAGATAGTCCTTTGCCACCCGCATATCGTGCAGATTGATGTAGCAGAAGCCTAAGCGGTAGAGCGCGTCGGCCTTCTCGTTGCCGTGGCGCATCAGGGTGGTGGCTTCGTAGTAGGCTATGGCGCGCTGCCATTGCTCCTGCTTGAACAGACATTCGCCGCAGAGCCAGTTGTAGAGCCCCAACTCCTGGGGCGAGAAGGCTCTGAGCTGCGGGATGGTCGCCTCCAGATAGTCTGCTGCCTTGGTGTATTGGCCTTCGTAGTAATAGCACACGCCGAGAAATGCCCTGAAGCGCGGATTGATGGTATATACGCTGTCGAGCCGTGCCAGGATGAGCATGCACTCATGATACTTGGCCGTCTGAAAATACTCTATGGCCCGCCCCAGCTGCTCCTTGTCGGCCTGCTGGGCGTGCAGAGGCAGCGTGGCAGCCACGAGTATGGCTATCGTAGTCAGCGTATGGCGCAGCGGCATGGCTTATTCGGTATAGAAATTGATGAGTCTGACGAGCGCCTGACGGCAAGCCTTGCAGAACTCGGGGTTCTCGTTGGTGCGCATGCGGCAGTCGGGATAGGCGCGATACACGCCCTTGAGGCTGTAGCCCGCTCCCTCGTAGAAACCGGCCTGGCTGTCGGTGCCTATCAGGTTCTCCCACTTGTTGCGGAAGTCCACCTTGGTCGTGATGTTAGGTTCCCATGGCTCCACATCGTGAGGATACATGGGGATGTCTTCAAAGTCGTAGGCGTATTCATCGGCAAGACCGGCAAAACTGTGGCCGAACTCATGGACCACCACTGGGCGGAACTTGGGATGGTGGGTCATGGCGAGGTTGTACGAGTTGAGTATGCCGCCGCCACCATACTGGTCGGTATTCACCAGCACGATGATGTGCTCATACGGAGTGCCAGCCAGCACGTCGTGCAGCGTCTTCAGCCTGAGTGTGGTCAGATAGCGCGAGCTGTAGAATGTGTCGAAGTGGGAGCCCAGCACCGTGTTCTTCCATTCGCCTGTTGCCGGCGACGATGTGCCGCTCTCTGCCGAGACGGCCTTCACTGCCACCACGTTGAACCTGTCGCGCATGCTCTTGAAGGGCTCGTGGGCAAAGATGGCATCCATCGCTGTGTGGGCGTCGGCTACGAACGTCTCCATCTCGCCCTCGGTGTAGCCCTCGGCCACGAAGGCTATGTGGATGCAGCGTGTGGTGTCGCGGGCTTGCCATAGGGTGGTGTAGGGCGTAGGCTTCTTGCCGATGCGGCGTATCAGGATGTCGCTGGGCACCACCGTGTGGGTGTAGCTTGCGATGACCTCCTGGCGGTTGTTGCGCAGGTCTATCGTCACCTCTACCGTGTCTTTGGGCATCGGCATCAGAAACACGTTCTCAAACGAGCGTGCCGCGCCCTCTGCCTCGGGATAGCTGAGCCATTCCTGGAAGAGCGTGGAGAACGAGTTGCGATAGATGGCGGTGCGGGTCTTGTGGTCGCGCACGGTCAGTTGGCCGTTTCCTTGTATAGGTAGTTCGGTCAGTCGCTGTCGTTTGCCATACCATCGGGGGCTCACGTTGAGCTGGTCGAGAGCGATGTGTTGCTGCCGGGCGTTGCCCTCGAAGATGTAGTCGAGCCGCAGCGTGCTGTCGGTGAAATACTTGTCAAAGTCTTGTGCCGTGGCCGTCGCACACAGTGCCAGGGCGAGCAGAGTCGTCATTATATGCTTCATATCCATTGTCTTATTCGTGTTTCCAAGCCGTGATGTATAGCCCCACGCTTATCACTACCGCAGCCAGGCCAGCCAGCAGCAGTGAGTTCTTTATCCAGGGGTTGGTTATGACATAGGCTGCCACAAAGCAGACCATGCCCGTCACGAGGGCGTAAGGCGCCCCTTTGCCTATTCGGGTGAAATCTATCTTTTTCATTATTGCAAAGGTAGTGCAAACCGATAGGAGAACAAAATAAAATCATTTATTTTTTATCATGATGGTCATCAAATTGATTGCAGAGTGGGAAATGGAGATTTCAAACCCGGAATTATCCAAATCGCGGCGTGCAACCACTATTTCCAACCACGAATTAATCTTGGCGGCCATCGATGATACAATCGGCGTCGTCAGAAGAAATTTAGGTTAATGTGTGTTAAATCGGTTGATAAATCGCGTGTTTCAGCGTTTATAGAGTAGCATAGCGAAAATCATGATGAGCGAAAAGGAGTTTACCGATATGGCCGCAGAATTGCGCGTGGCAGCCGTCCGTTCGGCTGCCGCTGCCGGCATCGGTGTCGAGGGCGCAGAAGATGTGGCCCAAGACATAATGCTGAGGCTGTGGACGCTGCGCGACAATATCTCCTCCGCCCGTCATGCCCGTGGACTGGCTGTGGTGGCTGCCCGCAACAGGGCGCTCGACATGCTGCGCCAATCTCACACAGTTTCGCTGACGACGGGAGTGGCTGTTGTCCAGCCCTCGGCGGCTGCCGATATCGCTATCGAGGCCGAGGAGACCGATGCATGGCTGCAGCGCAGACTCCAGGCTCTGCCGCCCATGCAGCATCAGGTGTTGCGGCTGCGACAGATAGAACTGAAGGACAATGCAGAGATAGCTGCCATACTCGGCATCAAGCCGGCCTCGGTGGCCACGCTGCTCTCAAAGGCACGCAGACAGCTGCTCGCCGATATCAGAAAACGTAATCAACGTACATAAATATAACAATGTATAACGAAAAGCAAATCAGACAACTCCTCACGAGGTTTATGGAAGGCCATACCACGGTGGAAGAGGAGCAGGAGATCGCCCGGTGGTTTGCCGCCCGTCGCGAGGTGGCTCCCGACTTGGAAGACTATCGGCAGATGTTTGCCTACTTTGATGCCGGCATGCCCGAAGAGGATGTGGCTGTCACTCCCGTGGCAGCGGGCAGGTCGTCGTCTGTGGCCCGGAGCATCGCCCTCAGGGTGGCTATGATTGCCGCCGCCTGTGTGGCTGTGGCTGTGGTCATGACGCTCGCTCTCAGCCCGTCGTCGCCGTCGGCAGACAGTGTGCAGATAGCAGCCGTTCCCGTAGACACGGTCTCGGGTGCCGCTGTCCATGCACCCTCAGTCCCCAAGGCAGACAGCGTGAAGAGCGAGAAACCCAAGGCGCGCCGTTATCATAAATATATGTACACGCCGGCGCCTCCCCACCCGCTGTATGCCGAGGCGCGCCGAAAGGAGTTCGTCGACTCGCTCTCCGACGCCATCGATGCCTTTGTGGCACAATGCGTGGAAGAGGCGCAGCGCGACGATGAGCAGCTCTACCAGCAGGCTATGATGGAGGGAGCTAACCGCGAGAATGCCATCGTCAATGAAGCCTTGGCTGTGCTCGAAGAAGAAGTTTATTAAAATATAAAGGAGGAAACTGAATATGAAGAAAATCAAGCGTTTTATCTTGTTGGCTGTGCTCGCTGCCATGGCGGCTGTCGCCTCTGCTGCCTCGCCCAAGCAGTCTATTGATGTAGCATTTGCGCAGCTGGCTCAGACCCTCATAGACATGGGTGCCATCACCAATAGCGAGGCCCAAGAGTATGAAGGCGGTTATCACAAGTTCTACAACTTTGTCATCGACAAGGAGCAAAGAAAGCTGGTCGATGACTTCGAGGCCAAGACTATGCGGCCCAATGTGGCTCTGGCTTACATGTCTAATTTCCGCAAGGCCGGTACGATAGCCAAGTCCAATAATATAGGTTATGGCAAGGACAACGCCCTGAGCTATAGGCTGGGCGTGTATATCGACCGCAACTACGATGTCCTCTACCTGCGCGACCCGCTGAACAAGGAAAAACGTTATGTCTATGCTTTGGTGTGGTGGATGTCTGGGAAAAAGATGAATGGTTCGCTGCTGAAGTTCTATAACATTGACCCGGTGGTGCAGCGAGAGAAGGCATCGAAGCAGACCGAAGGCCGCAGAGTGCTACGCACCGAGAGCGACAGCATCTTGATGGTAGATGGTAGCGGAAAGCGGGTCTACTCCAATCTGGATATCGCCAACAAGGCCACCAAGTTTACCTCTTCCAGTCTGTTGACGGCTGTAACATCGGTATGTTCGGCCTATACGTCGCTCGCCTTTTCAGATGGCGCAGCAAAGGATGTGGAATACCGCCAGATACTGGCCAACCGACTGGTAACCCTGTGCAATCTGGGTCGCAAGACGTTTGATGCCAACGACAAGAAGGCTTGCATCAAGCTGGTAGAAGGCGTGCGTCGTTGCGAGTCGGATGTGGTCAACAGCACGCTGCTCGACGCTGCGCTCACGCTGCTCAAAAACTGATTATAGAAATCTCTCTCAACTCAGAAAGTCCTCCGGCAACTGTCAACGATGGTTGCCAGGAGGACTTGTCTGATTAAAAAAATAATGAAATAATCCTCGAAATGTTTGTCAGTCAGGAAAAAAAGCAGTACCTTTGCACCGCATTTTGAGGCAGTGGGTTTCGGCTCGGCTGTCGATAGTGCGCAAATATTAATCATTTATTAATTTATAAACAGTATGAATCAATACGAAACCGTTTTCATTTTGACTCCCGTTTTGTCTGATGAACAGATGAAGGAAACGGTCGCTAAATTCAAGAAACTGCTCACTGATAAAGGCGCAGAGATTCTGAACGAGGAGACCTGGGGACTGAAGAAGATGGCTTATGCTATTCAGAAGAAATCTACAGGCTTCTACTGCCTGTTGGAATTCAAGGCTGAGCCAACTATCGTTAACTCTCTCGAGACTGGCTATCGCCGCGACGAGAAGGTTATCCGTTACATGACCGTTAAACTTGACAAGTATGCTGCTCAGTACGCCGAAAAGCGTCGCGCAAAACTTGGTAAAAAAGAGGAGGCTTAATCATGGCAGAGCAGAACAATTCAGAAGTACGTTACTTGACAGCTCCTTCTATCGATGTAAAGAAGAAGAAGTATTGCCGCTTCAAGAAGAGCGGTATTAAGTATATCGACTACAAAGATCCTGAGTTCCTGAAGAAGTTCCTGAACGAACAGGGTAAGATTCTTCCCCGTCGTATTACTGGCACATCTCTGAAGTATCAGCGTCGTGTGGCCCAGGCTGTAAAGCGTGCGCGCCAGATAGCATTACTTCCTTATGTAACTGACTTGATGAAATAAAAAGGAGGAAGCACAATGGAGATTATTTTGAAAGAAGATATCATCGGTCTTGGATACAAGAACGATATCGTGAACGTTAAGAGTGGTTACGGTCGTAACTATCTTATCCCCACAGGCAAGGGCGTTATCGCTTCGCCCAGCGCCAAGAAGGTACTCGCTGAGAACCTTAAGCAGCAGGCTCACAAGCTGGCTGCCCTCAAGACTGAGGCTGAGAAGAAGGCTGAGGCTCTCAATGGTGTAGAGCTGGTAATCGAAGCTAAGGTTTCTGCAACTGGTGTAACTTACGGTTCGGTAGGCGCTGCTGCTGTAGTAGAGGCTCTCGCTAAGAAGGGCTTCGACATCGACCGCAAGATTGTTACCATGCACGATGCCAAGAAGGTTGGCGACTACGAGGCTACCGTTCACTTCCACAAGGAGGTAGAGGTAAAGGTTCCCGTTAAGGTCGTTGCCGAGAACGCTCCCGTGGAGGCCGTTGAGGCTCCCGTTGAGGAGGCTCCTGTTGCTGAGGCTGCTGCCGAGGCTCCCGCAGCTGAATAAGTTTGCGCTGTAAAGCAAATCTCAATAGAAATCCTAACTGCAATTGCGTGGTTAGGATTTTTTTTGTGCCATAATGTATGGCGGTGCCTCGCGCGTACATAAAAATAAATGTGATTTATTTTGTATTGCGCTCGGTTTTCACTAACTTTGCACTACAGTAATAAGTATTAAGTAATAAGATAATAATGAAAGCATTTGTATTCCCCGGACAGGGTTCACAGTTTGTCGGCATGGGCAAGGAGCTCTACGACAATAATCCATTGGCAAAAGAATTGTTTGACAAGGCCGACGAAATCCTCGGCTTCAAAATCACTGATATCATGTTTGCAGGCACCGACGAGCAGTTGAAGCAGACTAATGTTACCCAGCCTGCTGTATTCCTGCACAGTGTCATCTCTGCTCTCTGCCTGGGCGACGAGTTCGCTCCAGCAATGGTTGGCGGTCACTCACTCGGTGAGTTCTCTGCTCTTGTAGCAGTAGGTGCGCTCAGCTTTGAGGATGGCCTGAAGTTGGTGGCTGCCCGCGCCAATGCCATGCAGAAGGCTTGCGAGGCTAACCCTGGAACTATGGCTGCCATCATCGGTCTGCCCGATGAGAAGGTTGAGGAAATCTGCGCTGAAGTGTCTACCGATGGTAATGTAGTGGTTGCTGCCAACTACAACTGTCCTGGCCAGCTGGTTATCTCTGGCAATGTAGATGCCATCAATGCCGCCTGTGAGAAACTGAAGGAAGCCGGTGCCAAGCGCGCTCTGCCCCTGAAGGTTGGTGGCGCTTTCCACTCTCCTCTGATGCAGCCCGCCAAGGACGAACTTGAGGCCGCCATCGAGAAGACTACATTCAATGCGCCCAAGTGCCCCGTTTATCAGAACGTGGACGCCAAGCCCCACACTGAGCCTGAGGTAATCAAGGCCAATCTGATAGCCCAGCTCACCAGTTCGGTTCGCTGGACTGCCAGCGTGCAGGCTATGATTGCCGACGGTGCCGATGACTTCACGGAGTGTGGCCCTGGAAAGGCGCTGCAAGGTATGATAGGTCGTATAGACAAAACCGTGGCTGTGCGCGGTATCGCCTGAACGATATGATAGTTTATCAGATATTTACCAGACTTTTCGGCAATCGTAACACCACTCGTAAAGAGTGGGGTTCGGTTGCCGAAAATGGTTCTGGGAAGATGAATGACATTGATGCGCAGGTGCTGAAGCGCATCAAAGCTATGGGTGTGACCCATGTGTGGTTTACCGGTGTGTTGCGTCATGCCACGCAGACCGACTACACGGCTTATGGCATTCCGGCTCAGAACGCCGAGGTGGTCAAGGGGCGTGCCGGTTCTCCCTATGCCATTACCGATTATTATGACATTGACCCCGATTTGGCTGTCGACGTCGATAAGCGTATGCAGGAGTGGGAGAGGCTTATCGCAAGGACGCACAAGGCGGGGATGAAGGTAATCATGGACTTCGTGCCCAACCATGTGGCGCGTCAGTACCACTCTGTATGCAAGCCCAAGGGCGTAAGAGATTTGGGTGAAGACGATGATGTCAACATGCTCTTTTCCACCCGCAACAACTTCTATTACTGCTGGGGGCAGCCGCTTGACTTGGGCGATGTCATCGATAGTCAGACTTATCACGAGGCTCCTGCCCGTGCTACCGGCAATGACCATTTTGACAATCGTCCTGGTCGTAATGACTGGTATGAGACCGTCAAGCTCAATTATGGTGTAGACTATTGTGATGCAGGCGGTCGCTCTGAGCATTTTGACCCCATTCCCGATACGTGGACCAAGATGACAGACATCCTGATGTACTGGGCAGGCAAGGGAGTGGATGGTTTCAGATGTGATATGGCGGAGATGGTGCCCGCAGCGTTCTGGGCTTACTCCACCAAGGTGGTGAAAACGGCTTATCCGCATATCATCTTTATCGGCGAGGTCTACAATCCTTCGCATTACCGTACTTATATTAGGGCTGGCTTTGACCTCCTATATGATAAGGTGGGCATGTATGACAGCCTGCGTGACATCGTTTGTGGCCGTCGTTGGGCCTCTGACATCACAACGCAATGGCAGCAGACCGACGATATCCGCGACCACATGCTCTATTTCCTGGAAAATCATGACGAGCAGCGTATTGCGAGCGACTTTTTCGCCGGCGAGCCTTGGGCTGCCTATCCCGCCCACATAGTGAGTTGCCTGCTCCACACCAATCCTTATATGCTCTACGCTGGTCAAGAACTCGGCGAGCGTGGTATGGACAAGGAAGGCTTCAGTGGTCGCGATGGTCGTAGCACTATCTTCGACTATTGGAGCATGGACAGTGTCAACCACGGATACTTCGATATTCGCAAGAAAACACCGTCGGAACGCAAACTGATGGATGCCTACAAGCGCGTGATGCTCATTGCTGAGAAAGAGAAGGCGGCAAGCAGAGGTCTGACCTTTGACCTGATGTATGTTAATGGTCATCTGGCACAATCTCAATATGCCTTCCTGCGCAAGAAGGATGACGAGCTGCTTCTGGTGGTTGTTAATTTCGCAGCTGAGGCCATCGATACGGGAGTTATCATTCCTTCGCATGCCTTTGTGTATATGAGTATCGCAGAGGGGGATGCCGACGCTGTTGAGTTGTTGAGTGACGGTAAGGCCAAGTTGCATCTTGCGGTCAACGAGGCTGTCAATGTCGCCGTTCCGGCTCATGGTGGAGTAGTATACAAAATCAAACAATAATATCATGGACGAATTGATTCTGAACGAACACAACAAGGAGGAATTCCCGCCTGCCCATACTGCCGAGCATCTGCTCAATCAGCTGATGGTACGTAAGTATGGGTGTGAGCGAAGTCGTAATGCTCACATCGAGCGCAAGAAGAGCAAGATAACCTATCAGCTCGCCAACAAGCCCACCCGAAAGGAAGAGAAGTTCATCGAAGATGAGATGAACCGCCTCATTGATGAGGACATGCCTGTAACCTATGAGTTTGTAGACCGTGACCATATTCCCGAGGGTGTTCATATCGACCGTTTGCCCGAGGATGCGAGCGAAACCATCAGGCTGGTACGCATCGGCGATTACGACGTCTGCCCATGTATCGGCAAGCATGTGCGCTCTACTGGGCAGATTGGCCATTTTACTCTGCTCGGCACCAATTGGGACGAAGAGAAGCGCAGCTTCCGAATAAGATTCAAAATCGTACAATAACTTAATCTATATCCATATGTTGAAACTTAAATCATTACCAGTATTGCTCTTTGTTGCCGCAGGGGCATTGTCCGCTTCGGCTCAAGACGCACAGACTTTGTACCAGGACTTCCAGCATCCCGGTCAGCCTTATCGCCCCCGTGTATGGTGGCATTGGATGAACGGAAACATCACCAAGGACGGTATCTACAAGGACCTCACCTGGATGAAGTGTAGTGGCATTGGTGGCTTTCATGTCTTCGATGCCGGTCTATCAACTCCGCAGGTCGTCGAGAAGCGTTTGCCTTACATGACGCCTGAATGGAAAGACGCCTTCCATTATGCCATTCATCTTGCCGATAGTCTCGGGCTCGAGGCGACTATTGCCAGCGCTCCCGGATGGAGCGAGACTGGCGGCCCATGGGTCAAGGACGAAGACGGAATGAAGAAGCTCGTTTGGCGACAGACCGAGGTCAAAGGCACTGGCAAGGACCAGAAGGTTAAGTTGCCCGGTGGCTTTGATATCACTGGCCCCTATCAGGACTATTGCTATGTCAATCAATCCGTAGCCACAGTCTTCTTGCAGAAGAAGTTCTATCGCGATGTCGCAGTTCTGGCTATGCGCATCCCAGATAACGACAAGTCGATGATGGAGCTTAATCCGACCATCACAACCAGCGGTGGCACAGTTACTGCCGAGCAGCTGGGCAACGACAGCATCTCTGACTATTCTATCATCCAAGCCGAGAAGGACGGCAAGGCATGGGTGCTGATGGACTTTCATCAGCCACAACTCGTGCGGTCAGTGACATGGTCGGTATTGAAGATAGAAGAAAGAGTGGAGAACTGCGCTGCGAGTCTCTTCTGCAGCATGGACGGAAAGACATTCACCAAGGTGGTCGACCTGAGTTACCAGGGAGGCTTCGAGCGTGTGGAGGATATTCCTCAGACCACAGCCCGTTATTTTAAGATGGTATTCACCAGTACGGAGAAGAACAATCCCGCTACCGGATTCCGTCTTTCTTCACTTAAATTGTCACCCGTAGTACGCGTAAACCTCCTTTCAGACAAGTCGGCATCTTCTTTCTATCGTTATGGAACGTCTGTCAAGACTCCTGCCACTACCGATGTTGTCAACACGGCAGACGTTGTCGATGTCACCTCTTTTGTCAAGGACGGCGTGCTTACCTGGAAAGCTCCCAAGGGTCGTTGGCGTATCATGCGATTCGGCTACGGACTCACAGGAAAGACCAACCATCCCGCTTCGCCTGAAGCTACCGGTCTCGAGGTCGACAAGATAGACCCCGTGGCTATCCGCGATTACTATAAGAATTATCTCCAGACTTATGTCGATGCCAGCAAGGGTCTGCTGGGCAACCGTGGTATTACCTACTTGCTCAATGACAGTTACGAAGCTGGTGCCCAGACGTGGACAGGTAAGATGGTGGAAGAGTTCAAGGCCCGCCGTGGCTACGACTTGCTCCCCTGGCTTCCCGCGCTGGCAGGTATCGTTGTCAACAGTGCTGAGGAAACTGAGCGCTTCCTCTTCGACTGGCGTACCACTATAGGCGACATGATGACAGAGTACCACTACGACCAGCTCACTGACATCCTCAAGCCCTACGGCCTGAAGCGATATACGGAGAGTCATGAGGCGTGGCGCGCCAACGCTACCGACGGCATGGACTGCAAGCGCAGCGCCGATATACCTATGTCTGCTATCTGGATGCGTTACAAGCAGGGACTCGTAACCGTCCCCCAGCACGAGAGTGATATCCGAGAGTCTGCTTCTGTTGCCCATATCTATGGACAGAACGTAGCTGCAGCAGAGTCGTTTACATCCGATGGCTTCCGCGATGGTGCCTTCGTGTATACCCCCGCTGTCCTCAAACCCACCGCCGATGCCGCTATGGCCAGCGGATTGAACCTCTTCGTCATCCACACCTCTCCCCACCAGCCTGTTGATGATAAGGTGCCGGGCATTGGCCTTGGTCTTTGGGGCCAGTGGTTCGACCGCAATGAGACTTGGGCAAGCCAGGCCGGCGCATGGACCGACTACCTCGCCCGCAGCTGTTATCTCTTGCGTCAAGGTAAGTTTGTCGCCGACGTAGCTTACTATTACGGTGAGGATTCCAATGTTACAGCCCGCTACCAGACCCGTATGCCAAAGTTCCCCAATACCTACAACTATGACTTCGTGAGTCCGTCGATAGTTAAGGATGTCCTCAAGGTTGACAATGGTCAGCTGGTAACCGCCACAGGTATGCGCTATCGCGTATTGTGGCTTGACAATGTGAGCATGATATCCATCAAGATGCTGCGCCGCATCAAGCAGCTGGCTGATGCCGGTGTGACCATTGCCGGCGACAAGCCCAAGATCCTCGTGGGACTCGATGGAACCGTCGAAGAGTTTGACAGCCTGGTAAAGGATATCTGGGGCTCTGGCCGCAAGAATGTTACTACCGGAGTGTCTATCGGCAAGGTGCTTGCAAACACTGGAGTCGCTCCCGATGTCACCTTCTCTGACGCCAAGGCCAACATCAAGTTTGTACACCGTCGTCTGAACGATGGCGAGATTTACTGGATAGCCAACCAGACCAAGCAGGCGCGCAAGTTCACTGCCTCCTTCAATGTCACAGGCAAGAAGCCACAGCTGTGGCATGCCGATACCGGCGCCAAGGAAGATGTGAGCTACGAAATGGTCGACGGCCGCACCCGCGTAACCCTTGACATGCCCGCCTATGATGCAGTCTTTGTGGTGTTTGTCGACGATACCGATGTTCCCGCCGTCACTCTCGCCGAGCGCACCCGCACAGCTTTCGCCGAGTTCGCCCAGCCATGGACAGTCAGCTTCCAGGCTCATCGCGGAGCTCCATCCCAGATTGCTTTGGATAGCTTGGCATCGCTTACAGAGTCATCCGAGCAGGGAGTTAAGTACTTCTCAGGTGTTGCAACTTATACCAACAACTTCAAGGTAGCCAAGAAATCACTCAAGAAGAATGCTCCCTCACGCATACTGCTTGACTTGGGCGAGGTCAAGGACTTGGCCGAAGTTACCGTCAATGGTCAGCCCGTGGGCGTGGTATGGCATGCACCTTATATAATAGATATCACCGCTGCCGTCAAGGCTGGTGACAACAAGGTCGAGATTGCTGTAGTCAATCCATGGCACAACCGCATGGTAGGAGATATGCAGCCCGGCGCCGAGACTGTCACCTATTATCCCATCAAGTATTACAAGGCCGACGAGCCTCTGCTCAAGTCAGGCTTGATAGGCCCTGCCCGCATTGTCGGTGAAAGATAAAAGCAAGAAGCTACCCTTCGTCAGTCCAAAGGGTAGCTTCTCACAGATTACTACAAGAAAGAGCCTCCCACTTTGCTGTGAGAGGCTCTTTCTTATTTGGTTTCGATTTCTTCCTTCATGTCGATAAACTGCTTCTTTGTATCGTAGAATTCGTATTGTAAGAAAGCAAGTTTCTGCGACGCTATTACATGTACGCCAAAGCCGTACTTTAGCTGCCATTTTCGCTTGAGTGATACCAGTCCTTGGTTGATATATGCCTCAACGTATGGATGTACATGTAGATAGAACTTCTTGATGCCAATCTTGTTGACCAGTCGGTCAATCTTTCTTTCGAGAATGTCAGTAAACAGGATGCTCGACTTGATTTTGCCTGTACCGTTACAGGTGGGGCAGGCCTCTTCGACGTTGACGTCCATGGCTGGCCTAACCCTCTGACGGGTTATCTGCATCAGTCCAAACTTGCTAAGAGGCAGGATGTTGTGTCTGGCTCTGTCCTTTTGCATGTTCTTGCACATACGTTCATAGAGCATCTGCCGGTCTTCGGCGAGGTTCATGTCGATGAAGTCTACGACGATGATACCACCCATGTCCCTTAGTCTGAGTTGGCGTGCCAGTTCGTCGGCAGCGCCAAGATTGGTTTCCAGTGCATTCTGTTCCTGTCCGTTTTCCGATTTAGAACGGTTTCCACTGTTCACGTCAACCACGTGCATTGCCTCTGTGTGCTCGATTATCATGTAGGCACCATGGCGGTAGTTGACCGTTTTGCCGAAACTCGACTTAATCTGTTTGGTTACGTTGAAGTTGTCGAAAATTGGAACTTTACCCGTATAGAGTTTTACGATGTGCGCTTTTTCAGGGGCTATAAGCGACACGTAGTCTTTTACTTCCTGATAAACATCTTCGTCGTTGATGTAGATGTTCTCATAACTTGGGTTGAACAGGTCTCGCAGAAGCGCTACGGCACGGCTGGTTTCTTCAAACACAAGTTGGGGTCTTTTCTGTGTCTTTTGCACCTTTGTTATGGCGTCCTCCCAGCGCTTGGTAAGCACCTTCAGCTCAGTATCCAGTTCAGCCACTCTCTTACCTTCGGCTACCGTTCTCACAATAACTCCACAGTTCTTCGGCTTAATGCTATGTATAAGCTGCTTGAGTCTTGCTCTCTCTTCTCCCGACTTTATTTTGGAAGATACCGAGACCTTGTCGCCGAATGGCATAAGCACAAGATATCGTCCGGCAAAAGAGATTTCGCCTGTCAGTCGCGGACCTTTGGTAGAAATGGGTTCTTTTACAATTTGCACCAGCACCTCATCGCCCACTTTGAGCGCAGTCTGTACGCTGCCGTCTTTAGGGATATCGGGCAGACGTGATGCTTTGGCAAAAGGGTAAAGTTTTTTCCGGTCACTCTGTACCTGTCTGAGATATTTCTCGTACGAGTTGAATTGGCTTCCTAAGTCAAGATAATGAAGAAAGGCATCGCGTTCGTAGCCTACATCCACAAAACTGGCGTTGAGACCAGGCATCAGCTTTTTGACTTTTGCTATGTAGATGTTGCCCACAGAGAAAGAGGCCGAGCGGGGCTCGTTCTGATACTCCACGAGGTTCTTGTCCTCGAGCAGAGCTATCGAGATTTCTTTCTGACGGACGTCAATGATTACTTCGCTTGTCATACTATCTTCACTTATTGCTTAAAAAAATGGGGGCATGTCGCACGACACGCCCCATTAGTCTTTTTGATTAGGCTATAGAGCAATACAATGATTACTTGCTCTTATGTCTGTTCTTGCGTAATCTCTTTTTACGCTTGTGAGTAGCCATCTTGTGGCCCTTCTTCTTTTTACCGTTTGGCATAATTCTTTTAATTTAAATGGTTATGTTTTTGCGTTGTATGCTTAGTTGTTCTTCATCTTCTCCACGAACTCCTTGGCAGGCTTGAAGCTGGGGTAGTCGTGTGCGGGGATGATTACAGTAGTATTCTTCTGTATGTTGCGAGCTGTCTTCTCTGCACGACGCTTGATGATGAAGTTGCCGAAGCCACGCAGTGAGATGTGCTCTCTCTTGAGCAGGCTTTCCTTTACAGTCTCCATGAGACTTTCCACTACAATGGCTACTTCCTTCTTTGAGATGCCAGTATTCTCTGAAATCTTGTTTACAATTTCTGTCTTTGTCATTGCTGTTTTTATTGTTATTTATATGAATATTTTGACTATGTTTGTTTTTGTGGGTGCAAATATAATAGTTTTTTGTGTGATATGAAAAGATTATCACTCTTTTTTGCGTTTTTGGGGGATATTTTGCCGTATAAGTGGCTCATTTGTAGGTTATTGAAGGGCGAAAAGAGGCTTTTCGGCACCTTTTTGCATGTCTCCATCGTTACTTTCTTGTCACTCGCTTTTCCCCTTGTTTAGACTGCGATTGCCGGAGGTATCGATGGCGTTGCCCCAGATGCTTTTTTACTTATTATTAACTAAAGTTGTTTGGTGGGAATTATGCTTTCTGCTAACTTTGTCTTTTCTAAGTAATATTATATACCATATTAGAATTATGAGAAGACTATTTTTCGTTGCCTCCATCCTCTTGGTATGGATGGGAGGCATTACCGGATGCAAGATGGCTGGCTCTGCCAATGGTTCCGACTCTTTGGCGGTTGACAGTTTCAAGTATGCCTTTGCCGACAGTATGCTCCACTGCAATATTGTGGCCGATGTGCCCCAGGGCGATGACTCCCTCGCTGTCGGAGTGCGCGCTTATGTCAATGCCCAGCTCGACTCGCTCTCCAGTGTTCATGCTTTCGACGCCTCGCGTTCAGCCGGATACGGCGGAGACCTTACCGATGGCCAGGCGCTGGTCGATTTCTATGGCAAGCTCAATGTCGACTCGATGCGCGCCATGCAGTCGTCCGATGGCGGAGCCCCCGAGTTCCAGTGTTCTTACGATGTGGCTATTCGCCTTGCCGCCCAGAACGAGCGTTATGTCACCTATAGCGTAGACCAGTATGTGTATGGCGGTGGCGCCCATGGTTCTGCCGTGTCCTACCGTGTCAACATCCTCAAGTCTTCGGGCCGCGTGCTCGGCGCTACTGTCGATGCCGCTCAGCTTGAAGCCATCCAGCCTCTGCTGCTTCACGGTGTGACCACCTATATCAACGCCCAGGGGCAGAAGGTTACCGAGGACGAAGCCCTGAAGCTCCTCTTCATCGACAAGGGCATCATCCCGTTGCCCGCCCATGCTCCCTATCTTGCTGCCGACGGTCTCCACTTCGTCTATCAGCAGTATGAGATTGGCCCTTATGCTATGGGCATGGTTTCGTTTACATTGCCTTACGACAAAGTAAAGCCTTACATGACTGCCGAGGCACTCCAGCTTCTTGAGACTGGTGCCGCCGATGCTGCCAAATAAGTATAATATAATAAGGTGTAAAAACAATGGCACGCTGTTTGTCTTGACAGAACAGCGTGCCATTTTCATTTTCCGGCAGTTTGTCTAATCCACTCGTCTTCTTTCAGATGCTGGGCCAGCAGAGCTTCATCTACATAGTAGAGCTTGACCGTGAGCGGGTGCGGATAGTTGTAGAAGAAGGTATCGGTTGTGTAGTACCACTCGATGCTACTCACCTTGTCGCTTTCCATGAGTACCTTCTGGAAGTGGGCCACCCTTGTGCTCGGGGGTAGGGTGATGGCGGTCTTTCCCGACGTCATCCGGCATACCGCCACCAGATTCCACTTCATGCGCACCACCTTGGTCACCTCTCTTTTCATCTTTGTGCTTATGGTGATGTGGCGCCCGAACTCCTTGTTGATTTTTTCCATCACCGCCTTGAATACAGGCCCGTGCGAGCTTGTGTCCTTCAGTTGTTCATACCATATATGCAGATGTATCATCTCGTGCAGCATGATGTCTTCTGCCTTTCGTTCGTCGATGTCATACTTCACGTTGAGCTTCATCTTGTACATAGCCACGTAGCCCTGCTTGTCGCGCTTGAGCGTACGGTGCATCTGACCCATATACGAGTTTACGTTGACCAGCCAGAAAGCCGGGCGAGGCAGGCGGTCGTTGAAGATTGTCTTATTGAAATGAGCAAAGCGCTCTCTTGCAAATTCCAGCGTATATCTCATGTCTCTGTTATTCTTGGACCGAGTTCCCTCAGTTCCGATTACGTAGATGCAAAAATACTCATCTTTTCCCTTACCGCCAAGCATAGCTTTGTTCTTTTGCGTTATTTTTTTGTTCTTCCCGCGGTCCGGAGTAAAAGAAAAGTGGTAATTTTGCTCTCGATTATGGAGCGCAAGATTATACACATCGACATGGACGCCTTCTTTGCCTCGGTAGAGCAGCGCGACGATGCCTCACTCCGTGGCAAGCCCATTGCCGTGGGCTTCGACGGCGAGCGCGGCGTGGTGAGTACTGCCAGCTACGAGGCACGCCGCTATGGCGTTCACTCTGCCCAGTCGATGGTTGTCGCCCACCGCCTTTGTCCCGAGCTCATCGTGGTGCCATGCCGGCACGACTACTATGCCCAGGTGTCGGCACAGATACATGCCATCTTTGCCGACTATACCGACCTCATCGAGCCCATATCGCTCGACGAGGCATTTCTCGATGTCACCCACAACAAGCGCCACATGGATATGGCGGTCGAGATAGCCCGCGAAATCAAGCAGCGCATTGCCGACGAGCTCCATCTCACTGCCTCGGCAGGCGTGTCCTACAACAAGTTTCTCGCCAAGATAGCCAGCGACTTCCGCAAGCCCGACGGACTCTGCGTCATCCATCCCACGCGTGCCCTCGACTTCATCGCCTCGCTGCGGGTCGAGCAGTTCTGGGGCGTGGGGCCCAAGACCGCCGAGCGCATGCACCGCATAGGCGTCTTTACTGGCGAGCAGCTGCGCGAGGTGTCGCGCCATCATCTCTGCGAGGTCTTTGGCAAGATGGGCAACATCTATTACGACTTTGCCCGTGGCATCGACCTCCGCCCGGTTGTGGCTGACTATGCGCGCAAGTCGGTTGGCTGCGAGCAGACCTATCTGCGCGACATCAGCCAGCGCTCTGTAGTCATCATCGAGCTCTACCACCTTGTCGTCGAGCTTGTAGCCCGCCTTGCCGACGCCCGCTTCGAGGGCCGCACGCTTACCCTCAAGGTCAAGTATGCCGACTTTACCCAAATCAGCAAGCGCATTACCACCAACCATACACTGTCTACCAAAGCCTCCATATTGCCGCTGGCCAAGCGGTTGCTGGCACAGGTAAGCTACTCGTCGTCGCGGCCCATACGCCTGCTGGGGCTGTCGGTCTCCAATCCGCTCGCCGACGATGGTTTGCGCCAGAGCCAATGGGTCGAAGGCGACCTCCCGTTTGAGGAATGGTGACCCTACGCGCCAGTGGCTGACGATGGCACCCCTTTTACCTTGTTTCCACCCATGCCCGATGTTGACAGCAAGCCGGCGGATGACATATTCCGTTCACGCGTCAGAGCCGACTTGTCCGCTGCCGCTTAATCTTATGTTGCAAACCGTGAAATGGAGAAATCAAGGCGTGAAAACATTAATTCGCGCTTCGCAATAGACATTTCATGCTTTGAAACTCCTCTCGACATCATCTTTGCGGTTTTCGGTCGGTGTGGGCAGATGTTGGGGGTGCTGGCGATGATGGCGGGCACCATAGCCAGGTTCTATGAGCCGGCTCCTGAAAGCCCGGCAGCCGCCGTGGAGCATGTCATGCCAATGGCGGGATGAGGGTGGGGGATCAGCAAATAATCTGGGAAACACTTTGTCACACGCCGCGAAATGAGTACCTTTGAACAACCTAAATCGCAGGCCTTGCTTGTAAGTGTCAATCACCATATATCCTACAGTTATGAGATACGCAGTAATCAGAGATTTTGGCAAGAGAGATATATGCCAGTTGGCAGCCATCGCGCTGCTGTCCATGTCGTTCGCCCTGCAAGCCGCAGCCGCCGTGCCCGGTCGCAAGAAGGCAACGGCGCCCCCAGTACGCGTGGCGTGTGTGGGCAACAGCATCACCTATGGCACCGGCTTCCAAGACCGCGCCCGCGACTCCTATCCCGTCCAGCTGCAGCGCATGCTCGGTCCTGGCAATGTCCGTCGGGACCTATATATTAATCTATCGCGCGTGGGCAACTCTCTCGTCGTGCGCTTTGACTATGCCGACGGACTCTCCACGGCCGACGGCAAGGCCCCGTCGACATTTGAGATAGCCGAGGAGGAAGGCCTGTATCATCCTGCCAAAGCCGTCATCGCCGGATGCACTGTCGTCCTGACGTCGCCGGAGGTGAAGAATCCCCGCCTCGTACGCTATGGCTGGCAGCCATTCACACGTGCCAATCTCGTCAACGGCGCCTCGTTGCCCGCTTCTACCTTCAGAGGCGAAGTGGGCGCGCACGACTGACGGGCGAGGGAAAACAGAAATATCTTGTTTATGCTCAATTCTTTTCTGCCGATATATGAAAAAATATCTCAGAATTGTTGTAATTTTGCAGCGTAAATAGATATTAGTTCAGGTTAATATGAAAAAATTGTCATTTCTTGTTGTCCTCGTCATGATATCGCTTTCGGCGCTGGCACAGACCACGGTCAAGCTGCCCGCCCCAGACAAGCAGGTGGCGATGACGCTCTACGAGGCTTTGCAGACGCGCCACTCGGTGCGCAGTTATCAGAATAAGGATGTAGACAATGCCACGCTGGCTCAGGTGTTATGGGCGGCGTGTGGCTACAGTCGCGAGGCGGAGAAGAAGATAACCGCCGCTTCGGCGCTCAACCGTCAGGACATTGAAGTATACGTGATTAAGGCTGCTGGCGCTTACCGCTACGATGTCGAAAGTAATGCTCTGGTACAGCTCTCGGGCAAGGACCTGCGCCGCGAGGTGGCTGCCGGCCAGCAGTCGGTGGCTTCGGCTCCCGTCATGCTTGTGCTCGCCAGCAACCAAGGCAAGTTCGGCTCCTTGGGCGACGCTCAGGCAGCCCAGCGTCTGGGCACGCTGGATGCAGGATATGTGTCGCAGAACATCTATCTGGCATGTACGGCGCAGAAGTTGGGCACCGTGGCACGCGCCACCATGAATGTAGAGGTGCTCAAGAAGGAACTCGGACTCGGTGCCGACCATCTCTTGCTGCTCAATCATCCGATAGGGTGGGAGGAAAGCAAATAAAAACCAAACGATAAAACCAATAAAGATGAAAAAGACCAAAATAGTATGCTCGATAAGTGACCGCAGGTGTGAGGTAGACTTCCTGCGCAAGTTGTTTTTTGCCGGTATGAACGTGGTGCGTATGAATACCGCCCACGCCACGCCCGACGGAATACGTACCATCATCCGCAACACGCGTGAAGTGTCGCCCCACCTGGCTCTGCTCATTGATACCAAGGGCCCCGAGGTGCGTACCACCAATGTGGAGCAACCCATAACCTACAAGAAGGGTGATGTGGTAAAGATATTCGGTCGCCCCGAGATGGACACCACCCACGACATCGTCAACGTGTCGTATACCGATTTCACCAAGTGTGTGGGCAAGGGTGCCCATATCCTCTTCGACGACGGACTGCTGGATATGCTCGTCATGGAGCAAGTGGGGCCGATGCTCGTGGCCCAGGTGCAGAACGACGGTGTGCTGGGCGCTCACAAGAGTGTGAATGTGCCTGGTGTACACATCGACCTGCCCGCGCTCACGGAAAAGGACAAGAAGAACATCAACCTCGCCATCGACGAGGATATAGACTTCATCGCCCACTCGTTTGTGCGTAGTGCCGACGACGTGATGGCGGTGCAGAAGATGCTTGACGAGCGTGGCAGCGACATCAAGATTATCTCCAAGATAGAGAACCAAGAGGGCGTGGACAATATCGATGAAATCATCGACGCATCGTATGGTATCATGATTGCCCGCGGCGACTTGGGAATCGAAGTGCCTCTCGAGCAGATACCCGGTATACAGCGTACAATCATGCACAAGTGTGAGCAGAAGAAGAAACCCGTGATTGTGGCGACACAGATGCTGCACACCATGATTGACAACCCGCGCCCCACGCGCGCCGAGGTGACCGACATAGCCAATGCCATCTACTCACGCACGGATGCGCTGATGCTCAGTGGTGAGACGGCGTCGGGCAAGTATCCTCTGGAGGCTGTACAGACCATGGCTGCCATCGCCGAACAGGCTGAGCAGGACCGCATGAACAGTGACGACTTTGACATCCCATTGAGCTCGACCTGCTCGCAGCGTGAATTCCTGGCTCATACAGCCATCGAGTCGACCCGCAAGTTGGGCGTTGCCGGTATCATTGCCGCCAGCGAGAGCGGACAGACTGCGCGCGACATTGCCGCCTTCCGCGGTCCTACTCCCGTGCTCGCCATCTGCTACAACAACGAAAAGACCATGCGCTGGCTCAACCTCAGTTATGGCGTAATACCCATTTATCAGAAGAAACACTTGAGCTCGCTCTTCCTGTTTGTGGCTGCGCTGCGTATGCTGTTGCAGAAAGGCTATATCAAAAAAGATGACAAGATAGCTTACCTCGGTGGTAGTATCGGCGGACGTGGCGGCGCCACCTTCCTGGAGATAAACCGCGTAAGCCAGGTATTCGACAAGTCTTACGAATTCCACTTGCCTGACTGATAAGTGTAGAAGAAAACGATGGAATATAAAAACGAGGGGGATATTGACAGTCATGTCGATATCCCCCTCGTCTTCAGTTATTTCTTGTGTCGTCGGAATCTTGGTATCAAGGACTTGCCGCTGAACTTGCGGTACAGTTTCCATCCCAGGAGCGCTGCGTCAAACATTCCGATGCCCGTGCTCATGAACCGTTGCAATCGCTTTGACGGTGTCTCATATCTCGGCGCTTCCTCCTTGGCAAAGAGCGTCTGCCAGAGGTCGGCTATCTTGTCTTCGCTGGCGTCAATCTCCTTGGCAAGAGCCTCGCGACGGGCCTGAATGTCTTCAAGCGAATTGTAAGTGTTCTCGTTGTTGACCATAGCTTATTTCTCCATTAATATACTTGCCAATAATCTGACCAGCGGGCGCTCTATCCACCTCTTGCGGTTGGCCACGCACAGCAACAGTATGATGAAATAGGTTGCAGCCACGGTGCCAAAGGCAAGCGCGTGACCCATAAGTGGGGCAAGCGCATAGGCCACGGCGAAGGAGAAGTAGATAAGGGTGAGCATGAGGAGTATGGCTATAATCACGCTGATGGTGGCAATCGTAAGGATACGCACCACCTTGTCAACGAGATTGAGCTTGATGTACTCTCCACGCAGCCCGATGTACTGCTTGATGGCTTCAACCAGCTGACCTATGGTCTCGATGTTTTTGTCGTTGGAGAACATCTGCAGAGGTCATTAATCCAATGCGTCTTCGGCAGCATCCTTGATGTCATCAACAAGGTCAGCAACCTGCTTGCGACTCAATTTGATGTCATGCTTGTTGCAGAAGTCGTCAACTGCGTCAGATATCTTCTTACGTGTGTCCTCACCTTTCTCAGGAGCCATGATGAGACCCAGTGCTGCTCCAGCAAGGGCGCCTCCGAGGAATGCTCCAATGTAACCTAATGCTTTCATATCGTTACTCTTTATAAGTTAATAATTCTCTTTGTCGGCAAATTGTCTGCCGATATCTTTCGCAAATGTAAGAAAAGAAAATAGATTGCCCATAAAAAGTTAGTAATTTTTTGTTAAAACGCTTGGAATTCTCATATTTAACAAACTTTATGCACGAATGCACCCTCCCTTTGCGATATATTTTGTAATTTCGCAAACAAAAGTGAACATAAATAATCAAACAATATCTTAACAGACAATGAAGAAAAGTATAGTAATGTGCGCAGGCGTTTGTGCCGCTCTCGTGCTGGCCAGCTGCGGTTCAAGTAAGGATAGTGCTTTCAAGAAAGCATACGACAAGGCTAAGGCCCAGGAGCAGGTGGCTACCCAGCCAGAGACTCCCGCTCCAGTAGTGGCTCCCATCGTGGAGAAACCTGCCACCCAGTCTACCGTAATCGACAATGTGGACAACGCCAACGTTCGCACAGAGGATGTAACCCTCGTAAGCGGCGCCGGTTTGCAGAACTTCAGCGTAGTTGTAGGTTCGTTCTCTCTCAAGGCCAATGCCGAGGGTCTGCAGAGCACTCTGAAGGCTGCTGGATATGATGCACAGATTGTGCTCAACTCTGCCCGTGGCATGTATCGCGTGGTTGCCAGCACTCATGCAGACAAGGCTGCTGCCGTACAGAGCCGCAATCAGTTCCGCGCAGGCAACTATCCTGACGCTTGGTTACTTTTCAAGAAGTAAAGGTTAATGCGTGTTCTTTCTATAGACTATGGTAAGAAGCGCACAGGAATAGCAGTGACCGACCCCTTGCAGATAATTGCAAACGGGTTGGCCACTGTTTCTACATCCCAGCTTTTCGATTTTCTGAACGACTACATTGCTCGCGAGCAGGTGGAGCGTATCGTGATAGGCAAGCCCGTCCAACCCAATGGAGAGCCCAGTGAGAATCTTGCGAGGGTAGAGCAGTTTGTCAATCGTTGGCGCAAGGCTCACCCGGAATTGCCCATCGAGTATTATGATGAGCGTTTCACTTCCGTCTTGGCCCATCGCGCCTTGATAGATAGTGGTGTAGGTAAGAAAACGCGTAGAGAAAACAAGGGACTGGTTGACGAAATCAGCGCAACCATCATTCTTCAGGACTGGATGGGTTCTAAGAAGTTTTGATACATACCAACATACAGTTTATGATATTACCTATTTATATATATGGCCAGCCTGTACTGAGAAAGGTGGCCGAGGATATCACCCCCGATTACCCCAATCTGTCGGAAATCATCGCCAATATGTATGAGACCCTCGATGCTGCAGAGGGCATTGGTCTTGCGGCTCCTCAGATAGGCATGGCTATCCGTCTGGTGGTCATCGACCTCGATGTGCTCAAAGAAGATTTGCCCGAGTATGCCAGCTTCCGTCATGTGTTCATCAATCCGCATATTGTGGAAATCGACGAAGACTCCAAGAAGGAAACCATGGAAGAAGGATGCCTCAGTATTCCGGGTATCCATGAGTCTGTGGCTCGCCACACACGCATTCATGTCACCTACCTTGATGAGAATATGGCTGAGCATGACGAATGGGTCGAGGGATACCTTGCCCGCGTGATGCAGCATGAGTTTGACCATCTGGAAGGTACCATGTTTGTAGACCGCCTTACTCCCCTGCGCAAGCAGTTGATACGCAGTAAGCTCAAACAGCTTACTCAGGGAAAATATCGTTGCAGTTACCGCACGAAACCGGTAAGACGATAACTTGTAAAGGTTGTCCATGGCTGTTCCGCATGGGCAACTGAATGAATGGGAACAACAAACAGCTATAGGATAATGAAGAGTATAATATCACAGGATAACCCGAAGCGAACAGTCTCTAACGCAAGTATGCGCATGAAGGCGTGGATTACATCTGCGATAGTGCTCTTCATTGTCTTTTTTGTTCCGGGCAAGGTCATTGCCCAGTATAATACCAACAGGCTTATGCTTAGTGGAGAGATAGCTCTGCACTATGAGGACTACGTTCTCTCCATACAGTATTTCAATCAGGTTATCGTACTCAAACCTTACCTCTATCGCCCCTGGCAGTATCGTGGCATCGCCAAGTTCTACCTTGAGGACTATAGCGGTGCTGAGTATGACGTGACCCAAGCCCTCAAACTCAATCCCTACATTGACGGACTGTACGATTTGCGTGCCATTGCCTACGTGCGTCAGGATAAATACAAGGAAGCCATTGACGATTACACCCATGCTATCCGCCTCAATCCCGACCAGCGTAACTATTGGTTCAACCGAGCCCTCTGCCAGATGAATCTCAAGGAGTATGCCAAGGCCCATAATGACCTTGACACCATCATAAGCAAGTGGTCGGGCTTCGCCAATGCCTATTCGCTCAATGCGGAGATATGTCTGCAAGAGAAGGACACTGTGACGGCCGCCAAGTGGCTGGACAAGAGTCTGGAGATAGACCCCTATGACGGCAACGCATGGACCACGCGAGCGTTTATATCCCTTGCCCGCAAGGAGTGGAAGGACGCTGACAAGTTCTTGAGCAAGGCCATCCACCTCAAGCCCAAGGTTGTGTCCAACTATGTCAACCGTGCCTTGGCGCGATACAATTACAACAACCTGAGAGGTGCTATGGAAGATTATGACCGTGCTATAGACTTTGATCCCAATAACTTCCTGGCACATTATAACCGTGGACAGCTGCGTATGCAGTTGGGTGACGACAACCGGGCTATTGCCGACTTCGATTATGTCATCCATATGGAGCCCGAGAATTATCTTGCCATCTTCAATCGTGCCCTTCTGCATGACCGCACGGGAGACCTGAAGTCTGCCATCCGTGACTACAGCACCGTAATCAGTCAGTTCCCCAATTTCTGGACTGGCCTGTCTTATCGTGCAAAGGCTTACCGCCGTCTGGGCATGACCGCCAAGGCCGAAATGGATGAATTCCGTATTCTGAAGGCTCAGATGGACAAGCATCTGGGCATCCAGCCACGCTGGAGCAAGAACAAGAGACGCGAGATGCGTAAGCGTAGTGAGATAGACCCTGAGAAGTACAATCGTATGGTGGTGGCCGACGAGAACGTGGCCAACCAGGAGTACAAGAGTGCGTTCAGAGGAAAGGTGCAGAACCGCTCGGTAGAGGTGGAGTTCATGCCTATGTACACCCTCTCGTTCTTCAAGTATAATAATGGCGTCACCTCTTATCAGGCGTTCGACCGCGATGTAGAGAAGTTCAATGCCCTTCAGACCAAGAGCAAGATTGACTATAAACTCTACGTGACCTGCAATCCTCCTCAGCTCACCGAAGGTCAGTCGCAGGCATTCTTCCAACTTGCAGACTCACTTTCGTCATTCATAGAGAAGGCTCCCCACGTTACAGATGTCAAGCGTCAACTGATGATGCGTGCTGTGGTGTATGGCGTCGTACAGGATTTTGATGCCGCCATCAACGACCTGACCGTCCTTGTCCATACCGATTCTCTCTCGACGATGGCCTACTGGCAGCGAGCCGTTTGCCAGCATCTTGTCAATGAGTTTGACCGCACCCATGGTGTCCAGACCTCCGACGCCCCCGCTCGTGTGATGCGAGTGCGTACCGACCTTGACCGCGCCATCGCCCTCGCGCCTCAGAATGCCTACCTATATTATAATAGAGGTAATCTGCACGCCTCCAATGGTGAATATTCCAACGCCATCGATGACTACACGCGCGCTCTTCAGATAGATGCTTATCTTGCCGAGGCTTATTACAATCGTGGCTTGGCCTATGTCAAGAATGGTAAGAAGGCCGACGGTATTCGCGACCTGAGCCGTGCTGGCGAACTGGGCATCTATGATGCTTATAGCGTAATCAAGCAGATTAGCAATGACAAATAAACTCTTCCCAATGGTGTCGATTGGGTGAAAAAGTACTTGAGAGAGGTGATTTTTATGCTTTTTGTAAAAATTACCTCTCTTTTCTTATCTTATGTCGTAACAAAGTAGTACTTTTGCAACGATTAAAATAAAACTAATTTGTATTATGGTTAAAATCACATTTCCTGATGGCTCCGTGCGTGAATACGAGAGCGGAGTTACAGGGTTACAAATCGCCGAGAGCATTTCACCGGCTCTCGCTCGCAACGTTGTATCTTGCGGTATCAATGGTGAAACTGTAGAGTTAAACCGTCCCATCACTGCCGATTCTACCATCGCGCTTTACAAGTTTGAGGACGAAGAGGGTAAGCACACCTTCTGGCACACCTCTGCCCACTTGCTCGCCGAGGCGCTCCAAGAGCTCTATCCTGGCATCCAGTTCGGCTTCGGTCCTGCCGTAGAGAATGGATTCTTCTATGACGTTATGCCCGCCGAGGGTCAGGTGATTTCTGAGAAAGACTTCCCCAAGATTGAGGAAAAGATGCGCGAGCTGGCCAAGAAGAACGAGGCAGTTGTGCGCCGTGAAGTGTCTAAGGCCGAAGCGCTCAAGGAGTTTAAGGCCGATGGTCAGAACTACAAGTGCGAGCACATTGAGCAGGACCTCGAGGATGGTACCATCACCACTTATACCCAGGGCAACTTTACCGACCTTTGCCGTGGTCCGCACCTTCTCTCTACAGGTGAAATCAAGGCAGTCAAGATTACCAGTGTGGCTGGCGCTTTCTGGCGTGGTGACGCCAAGCGCGAGCAGATGACACGTATCTATGGTATATCATTCCCCAAGAAGAAGATGCTCGATGAGTATCTCGTTATGCTTGAAGAGGCCAAGAAACGCGACCACCGCAAGATTGGTAAGGAGATGGAGCTCTTCTTCTTCTCCGACCGTGTGGGCAAGGGACTTCCCATGTGGCTCCCCAAGGGTACCGACCTGCGTCTGCGCTTGCAGGATATGCTCCGCAAGATACAGAAGCGCTTCGGTTATCAGGAGGTTATCACTCCCCACATTGGTTCCAAGAATCTTTATGTGACCTCTGGACACTACGCCCATTATGGTAAGGACAGCTTCCAGCCCATCCACACTCCCGAGGAGGATGAAGAGTACATGCTCAAGCCTATGAACTGTCCTCATCACTGTGAGGTTTTTGCCAGCAAACCACGCTCTTACAAGGACTTGCCACTGCGTATAGCTGAGTTCGGTACCGTTTATCGTTATGAGAAGAGCGGTGAGTTGCATGGACTTACCCGTGTACGCTCGTTTACTCAGGACGATGCCCATATCTTCTGCCGTCCCGACCAGGTCAAAGGCGAGTTCCTGCGCGTGATGGATATCATCCAGGCCGTGTTCGAAATTTTCCAGTTTGATAACTTCGAGGCCCAGATTAGTCTCCGTGACCCTAACGACAAGGAGAAGTACATTGGCTCTGACGAAGTTTGGGAAGAGAGTGAAACCGCTATCAAGGAGGCTTGCGCCGAGAAGGGCCTTGATGCCAAGATTGAGTATGGCGAGGCTGCGTTCTATGGTCCTAAGCTCGACTTCATGGTCAAGGATGCCATCGGCCGCCGTTGGCAGCTGGGCACTATCCAGGTCGACTATAACCTGCCCGCCCGCTTCAAGCTCGAATACACAGCCGAGGACAACACCAAGAAGGTGCCCGTGATGGTTCACCGCGCTCCTTTCGGTTCGCTCGAGCGCTTTACCGCTGTGCTCATTGAGCATACAGCAGGTCACTTCCCACTCTGGCTTACTCCTGACCAGGTGGCTATCCTGCCCATCTCAGAGAAGTACAATGACTATGCACGCAAGGTGAGCAAGTATTTCGCCAGCCAGGGTGTGCGCGCCGTCATCGACGACCGCAACGAGAAGATTGGCCGTAAGATTCGCGACACCGAGTTGAAGCGTACTCCTTATATGGTCATCGTTGGCGAGAAAGAGATGGAGGAAGGTCTCGTAAGTATGCGTAAGCAGGGTGGTGGCGAGCAGGCTACCATGTCTATGGAAGACTTTGCCAAGCGCATCAATGACGAGGTGGCAACCCAGTTGAAGGCTACCGAAGTCGAGCCTCAAGACTAAGACTTAGAAGTCAATTTTAGCATAGAGCAGCATTGCGGTGTCTATCCGCGGTGCTGCTTTTTTTGAAGGATTGATGCACCTGGGACAAAAAAGCATTACCTCCGTGCGCCTTTTGGGGTCAATTATAGCACCTTTGGATAAAAAAGATGAAAATTTAATTTGATATTTAACGATTATTTTGTACCTTTGCAGCCGCTAATTATAAGATAGTTGAATGAAAAATGACAAAATGAAGAATCAGTACCGCGTGAACGAACAGATTCATGTCCGGGAAGTTCGTGTGGTAAGTGAGGATGGTTCCGAGGTGATGCCTACTCGTAAAGCGATGGATTTGGCTCGTCAGCAAGGCGTCGATCTCGTCGAAATTTCACCCAATGCCCAGCCTCCTGTTTGTCGTCTCATCGACTACTCTAAGTTCCTCTATCAGCAGAAGAAGCGTCAGAAGGAAATGAAGCAGAAGCAGGTGAAGGTCGAGGTTAAGGAAATACGTTTCGGACCCCAGACCGATGAGCACGACTATCAGTTCAAGCTCAAGCATGCCCAGGAGTTCCTGCTCGAAGGCAACAAGGTGCGCGCTTATGTATTCTTCCGTGGACGCTCAATCCTCTTCAAGGAGCAGGGAGAAGTTCTTCTCCTCCGTTTTGCCAACGACCTGGAAGAGTATGGCAAGGTAGAGTCGATGCCCGCACTTGAGGGAAAGAAGATGTTTCTCTATCTGGCACCCAAGAAGGCCGGCGTGGCAAAGAAGAGCCAGCAGAAGCGCGACCGCGAGGCAGAGGAAGCCAAGGGCAGCGCCAGTGGAGTGGCAGAAGTAGAGGAAGCACCCAAGGACGGTGGCCTTTTCGGCAACGCCAAGAATGGTGCCGAGGCTCTGCAGAAGCTACAGCGCGATTAAGACAAGAACATAGTGTGCGTAACGTCTTGGTATATACGTTACCACCTATATTATAAATAATAACAATTAAACAATTAACAAAAATGCCAAAAGTTAAGACAAATTCCGGCGCAAAGAAGAGATTCACATTCACCGGTACTGGTAAGATTAAGAGACATCACGCTTACCACAGTCACATTCTGACTAAGAAGACAAAGAAACAGAAGAGAAATCTTGTTCACCAGACTCTGGTTGACAACTCCAACTTGAAGCAGGTACGCGATCTGCTCTGTCTCCGTTAACCGTTAACTTTTTAGTCGAACTTTAAAAGAAAGAAATTATGCCAAGATCAGTAAATCACGTTGCATCTAAAGCAAAGAGAACAAGAATTCTGAAGCTCACCAAGGGTTACTTCGGCGCCAGAAAGAACGTATGGACCGTTGCTAAGAACACTTGGGAGAAGGGACTTACCTACGCATACCGCGATCGCCGTAACAAGAAGCGCACTTTCCGTGCTCTCTGGATTCAGCGTATCAATGCAGCTGCACGCTTGCAGGATATGAGCTACAGCCAGTTGATGGGAGCTCTCCACAAGGCAGGTATCGAGATTAACCGCAAGGTCCTCGCTGACCTCGCAGTCAACAACCCTGAGGCTTTCAAGGCTATCGTTGACAAGGTAAAGTAAATTGAGAATAGGTAAAAGAGCCTCGCTCTTCTACTCATAAGCTATAAAGCGCAAGACTGTAATGGTCTTGCGCTTTTTCTTTATCCCCATAACTGGCGGGACCAATGCCATCTTGATGCGATAGAAAGACGCAATGCAGTTTGGCTTGTCAAAGAGTTTGGCCATTGTGAAAATGTTGGTTTCATGGTTTGAATTTGTGAATTCATGGTTTGAATTCTCGGTTTTATGGTTTGATTTTGTTATTTCATAATTTGATTTTGTTATTTCGTGGTTTGGTTTTATTTTTAGGTTGGTCTCTGGCGGTTTTGGCCTTTTCCCTTTTCCCGATTATGCATCTTGCTTGCTTCGGTCGGCCATTAGGTTTTGCTGGGGCGATAGTGGAGTGGTGCGTTAGGGCAATGTGAGGGGGGATGGACGGGATGAGATGCGTTAAGGGCTGGATTCGTTTGTGCCGAATCCAGCCCTTGGTTGTGCTATGGCAACTGACCCGTATTGTTGACTTTACCTTCGGGATCGGTGCCTTCTTCCTCTGTTTGCGTGTCTGTATGGATGGGTGCGCTGTGGTCGCTGATGGCTATGTCGGCGGGCTGAAGGGGAGTGACAGGAGTGCCGGGCCGTGAGGCGGAACGGACCTGCGGACACTTAGACATCGCGCATAGACAGCGAGATGCGGTGGCGCTGGTGGTCTATGCCTATCACCTTGACCGTGACGTGCTGCTGCAACTTTACCACTGTGCTCGGGTCGGAGACAAACTTGTTGGCCAGTTGTGAGATGTGGACGAGCCCATCCTGATGGATGCCAATGTCGACGAAGGCGCCAAACTGGGTGACGTTGGTCACTATTCCCGGCAGTATTATCCCTTCCTGCAAGTCGTCTATCGACTTAATCGAAGCATCAAACTCAAAGGTTTCCAACGCCATACGTGGGTCTCTTCCGGGCTTCTCGAGCTCTGCCAGAATGTCGTTCAGCGTGGGCAGTCCCACCGTGTCGCTCACATAGTGCTCTGGCTTTATCTGCTTCTGTATCTCCTTGTTCTTAATCAGTTCGGCAATGCTGCATTTGAGGTCCTTTGCCATCTGCTCCACGATGTGATAGCTCTCGGGATGCACAGCGCTGTTGTCGAGCGGATTCTTGGCGCCGTTGATGCGTAGGAAACCGGCACATTGCTGATAGGCAACCGGTCCCAGGCGCGGTACCTTCTTCAATTGGCTGCGGCTTGTGAATGCTCCATGCTCGCTGCGATATGCTACGATATTCTGAGCGAGCGACATGCCCAAGCCACTCACATAGCTGAGCAGATAGGTACTTGCTGTATTGACATTGACGCCAACGTGGTTGACGCAACTCATCACTGTGTTGTCGAGAGCATGCTTGAGTTTGGTCTGGTCTACATCGTGCTGGTACTGACCCACGCCGATACTCTTCGGGTCTATCTTGACCAGCTCGGACAACGGGTCCATGAGCCTTCTGCCTATCGACACGGCGCCTCGCACCGTGACATCCTCGTCGGGGAACTCCTCGCGCGCTATCTTTGAAGCTGAATATATTGACGCCCCATCTTCGCTCACCACGTAGTAGGGGATGTCGCTGAGACTGCCGATTGAACGCAGCCATTCGGTAGTCTCCCTGCTTGCCGTGCCGTTGCCAATGGCGATGGCCTCAATCTTGTATTTGTCTGCCATGTGTTGCAATGCCGCGGCAGCCAGCGCACTCTTGCGCTGTGGCGGGTGCGGATAAATAATCTCGTGGTGCAACAGCGTGCCCAGCTCGTCGAGACATACGGTCTTGCATCCATTGGCAAACCCCGGGTCTATGGCCAGCACGCGCTTCTGGCCCAATGGCGCAGCGAGCAACAGCTGGCGCAGCCCTTCGGCAAACACGGCTATGGCTTCTTCGTCGGCCTTGTCCTTGCTGCTGTGGGCATATTCGGTCTCTATCGACGGCGCCAGAAGTCGCTTGAGAGCGTCGTCCACAGCCTCACCCATCAGTCGCTGACATTCGCCTTGGCCTCTGACGTAGTGACGCTTGAGTCTGTCGGCACACTGGGCGCGGTCTATGTCGATGCTCACACGCAGCACGCCCTTGTCTTCGCCCCTTCGCATGGCGAGAAGCCTGTGGGACGAACACCGACTGAGCGGCTCGCTGAAGTCGAAGTAGTCACTGAACTTGGCAGCCTCATCTTGGTCTTTCTGCGCCTTGTTGACTTTGGATGTAATGGTGGCAAAGCGTCTGAACTCTCCACGCACCGCATTGCGCGTGCCCTCGTCCTCGCTTATGATTTCTGCTATGATGTCCTTGGCTCCAGCCAGTGCTTCCTCTACGCTGATTCCCTTGGACTTCCAGCGGGCGGCGATGCCCTCTATGTTGCGCTCGCGCTGCAGCATGATGATGTTGGCCAGCGGTTCCAGTCCCTTCTCGCGGGCTATCTGTGCCCTAGTGCGCCGCTTGGGTCGATAGGGCAGATATATGTCTTCCAGTAGGGTGGCGTCCCAGCAGTCGTCTATGCGCCGCTGCAGTTCTGGCGTCATTGCGCCAGCCTCGGTGATGGTGCGCCCGATGGTCTCCTTGCGCTTGGCGAGTTCCTTCAGTCGGCTATACAGTTCGTCGATTTGTCCAATCTGCACCTCGTTCATTCCGCCCGTCTTCTCCTTGCGATAGCGGCTTATGAATGGAATCGTAGCGCCCTCGTCAATGAGCGCGAGGGTATTAAGCACGTAAGGCTCTCCGATGTGGAGAGCCTTAGCGATGATATTTGAAAAATTGTTCATATTCAATTGTTTGTCTTTAAGGCCTGCCCCAATATGCTGGGTCCCATTCGGCCTCCACCTTGGCTTCGATGTCGTCGGGCAGGTTGCAGAAGAAGTCGATGCCAGTGCGCTTCTCGAGTTCGTCGATGGAGATATACTCGGTCTTGCTTCCTGTAGCGTGGGGAGACCAGATGCCCAATGCGCGGTAGACGCCATTCTTGACACTCAGGATGGCTATATAGAAGTATTTGGGCACAATCAGTCCGCTGGAGGTATGCGTCATGATGTTCTGGTCGTCTATGGTGGCAGCCTTGACTACATAGAGCGTGTCGCGCATTTTGTCTGTGTTCCACTTGTCACGCAGGCGCACCTCCAATGTGTTCCATACTCCACCATTGTGTCCCTGTATCTGTGGCTGCATATTGGAGAGATAGAACGTCTGGCTGTTCTGCTCGCGCGAACATAGTCTGTCTGACGACGGACAGAGGTGGCCGCGGCTGTAACCGCTTCCCTTGTAGTCGCCGAGGGTAGATTGGTATCTGGAAGGTATGTTGGGGTCTTCGCGGAAATCATCACTTCGCTTCACGTTCTTCTTGCTGTTGTCCTTGTGCATCTGGTAGCAGGTCCAGCGGTTGGCTCGCTTGTCGCAATCCCATTCCAGAGAGTAGGTGATGCCGTAGGCTGCGGTGCGGTGGGTAATCACGAGGTTCATGTCGTCGCCCTTGATTTTGGGGAACTCCAATCGCCATACCTCCTTGTTGGCAGACTTGGACACATTGTTGCAGTTCTTGTTGTTGGGGTCTTCGGTGCCGGGCTTTTCTTCACCTCCGCCACCTCCGCCAGTGCTTCCACCGCCGGTAGAGGTAATCTCCTGGAGCTTCACCTTCATCAGCTCCCATGTCGACGAACTGTTGCCGCATGAGTGGTAGAAGGCGATGGTAACATTGCTCTCGCCGAGGAAGCGCGAGGGAATGTCGCAGTTTACAGTGATGGTCTTGTTGAATGTCATCGGGTTTTCGATGTCATCCTTGAGCGTGGTCCACTCTGTCGTGGCGGCGTCGCCGGTAAAGCAGTCGGTGATGAGCACCTTGACGGTCGAACCGGCGTAGTTCATCTTGTAGCTGAACTCCAGGGAAGCCTCAGTAGTGTTGGTGAAATCAAACTCGGATGAATAGAGATATGTCTCCGAGGGTGTGGTCTTGTTATCCTTGAATCCTGAGGCTAATGCGCACTTGTACTGCGTGCTGTAGTCCCATGATATACCTTTGGGCGTGGAAACCTCGAATACGCCCAAAGAGTTGGAGAAGTCCTCATTGATAAAGAATTTCTGGAAAGCAGGGTAGCCGATGTCCTCATAGTTGGCGGGACGTGTAAAGACAATGCTGTCAATGTTGGCTTTATCATAGATGTGCTCGTCGTCTCCGGTAAATATACGTACCTTGCCGTAGGTGCCGAGATCAACACGGTCAATCTTGCTGCGGTCGTATAGGTGGTAGTTGGCAAGATTCTTATTCTGTGAACTGTGTTTGCACACGGCCATTTTCTCCTGTGCGCCTGCGGTGATGGCAAACGCAATCGAGAGGATTAAGAATATTGTTTTCTTCATGTCTGTTTATGCTATAGTAATACTTTGCAAAATTAATGGTTTTATCGCGCGCAGCCAAGCAAAAACCTATAATTTTCTATCTCACTGCATAAATGACTTGAAAACAGATGGAGAAAAGCGCAACATCAGCATTTCTACCATGCCGCGCATGGCCAGATAGGCTATCAGCGCCAGCCATAGAGCGTGGTTGTGGAGTGTGGGGGCGAGGGTAAAATAGAGCGTGAAGAACACTATTGCCGCCAGTGCAGTGGACCACAGCATGGGGCGCGTGGCGGTGAGCCCGATGAACAGTCCGTCGAGCAGAAAAGCGGTTACACCGGCGATGGGTATGGCCACAGCCCAGGGCAGATAGGGTAGGGCTGTGCTGATGACATCGTGCTCGGAGGTAAGCAGGTGGAGCAATGGTTTTCCGCCGAAGGCGAAGACGAGGGTGAACGCAATGGCAACGATGATGCCCCAGAGAAACAGGCGTCGTGTCAAAGTACTGAAAGTCTTGCGGTCGGCAGCTCCGCAGTATTTGCCGCCCAAGGCTTCGGCGGCATAGGCCAGCCCGTCGAGGAAGAAGGAAGTCAGGGTAAACAGGGTGAGCAGCAGGGTGTTGGCAGAGAGCATCAGGGTGCCTTGGCGGGAACCGAAGGAGGTGAAAAACAGGTTGACCATCACCAGAAAGAGCGTGCGCAGGAATATGTCGCGGTTCACTGCAAAGAAGCGGAGCATCCCGTGGTGCCACTTCATGCCAGGCTTGTCGCTGTCGCAGACTTCTACCTTGGCAAGGCTCCTCTTGAGCCACATCAGCGCCATGCCGAAGCCTGTCCATTGGGCTATCATCGTGCCCAAGGCTACTCCCTCGATACGGAGTCCGAATCCGAAGACCAAGGTGATGGAAACGAGCAGGTTGGTGATGTTTTGCGCGATGGAGACATACATGGGGGTACGCGTGTTCTGCATGCCGATGAACCATCCGGTAAGGCTGTAGAGTCCCATCACGGCTGGGGCTCCCCATACGCATATAGAAAAGTAGGTGTCGACGGTCGCGGTCACCGTGTCGTCGGGTTGCATGATGAGGGTTGTGGCATTGAAGATTGCCCGCTGGCAGACTATCATTAGCGTGGCTATGATGAGTGCGGCGGTGATGGACTGGCGTAGCAGATGGCGTACCTGCCGGTGGTCGTTTGCGCCCAATGCCTGCGCAGTGAGCCCGCTGGTACCCATGCGTAGAAATCCGAATATCCAGTAGATGACGTTGAACATCATCGAACCTACTGCCACGGCTCCGATATAGACAGCGTTGCCCATGTGTCCCACGATGGCGAGGTCGGCCATGCCCAGCAGGGGGACGGTGATGTTGGTCACCACAGCCGGAATGGCAAGGCCGAATATCTGCTTGTCTATATCTCTCATCGCGGGTTAGAAATTCAACTTGACATCAATGCCCATGTGGAACGGGTTGGCTTGTTGGGCGAAGACAAGTTGTCTGCCGGTTGCACTGCTTTCCACGACGAAGGTGTTGGGGCGGGAATTGGTGATGTTGCGCCCCCACAGACTTACAACGACATTGCCGCACAATACGTCGCAATGGGCGCCAAGTGTAGCGTAGAATGGCTGGCTCAGGGTGTTGTCCTCGTTCCAGTAGATGCTGCCTTGGGCGGCCATATTGGCACCGATAACCAGGGCATGTATACGTGGGTTGCGTGTGTCGATGCGGTAGTCTATCGTCGAACCTAATGTGTGGCGAGGGATGAAAGGCACACGGTGATGGCGGTAGTCTATCTGGGTGGTGGTGTTGCCTGTAGTTGCGGCGTCGCGATAGTCTCTGAATGTCGATTGGGTAAAGGCGTAACTGGCTGTCCATGTGAGGTGATTGTCAAGATGACTTCCTCGCAGAGAAAGTTCTCCACCCAGACTGCGGCTACGGCCTGCGTTGACCATCATTCGGCCGAAACCGTAGTTTCCGGCCATCACCGACAACTGCAGGTTGTTCACGTTGGTGAGATAGACGGCCATATCCATCTGGATCTTATTCCCGGGCAGATTGATGTGGGCTCCCAGTTCGTAGTTCCATGTCGTTTCGGGGGCGTAGGCTATGGTTTTCTCGATATCCTTGTAGTCCTCTTCGGTATGGGGTATCTCGTAGTCGCCACGCTGGCTGGAGTTGTTGCTGAGTTCGGTCTGTAGAATGTCTGAAAACATCTGATAATTGTAGCCACCGGCACGATAACCTTTGCTGATGGCACCATAGAGGTTGGAACCGTTATCGCCAAACTTGTAGCTCAATCCTAATTTGGGCAGAAGTTGGTGGAAATCATTGTGGTAACTGTTGCTGAGTTTGGATAAGAGGTGGCTCGAAGCTGCGCTGCCCATCATCATGACGTTGCAGTTCATCTCCGCCCGCGTGTCATAGTCGAGTCTTACCTTGGAGTAATCATAGCGGAGTCCCAAAGTCAGTGTCAGACGGCGCGTGAGGTCGATGTTTGATTCGTGGAATACCCCTTGGTTGAATGTAGGGAGTCGGAACGTGCCTGGGATGACGCCCAAATCGGTGGTAACTGTTATTCCGCCGCGCTGTTCTATCATCTGCTCAGCCATCTGCTTGGCTCTGTCGGGAGCCATGCCAGTTGCCTCGAAGCGTGCCGCCATTGTCTGTACTATAGCTTTATACATGGCGGTTTGGATGGTGGTTCCCAGCATGTTATCCATATCTCCAAAGAACGCAACTGGCGCTTCGGTCTTGTTCCATTGGTATGAGGTAAACGTACCTGTCGTCCACCGCCACGCACGGTTGGTCTCCGCCTCCTTCAAGCCCATCTGCCCCTTGACAACCATCTCGTGCGTAATCGAGTTTTGGTGTTGGCGTTCTTCCATTTGCATGAAGTCGGCAGCCATATAGTCGATATCCATCAGCATGTAGTCCTTGAGATATTGGAAGCTGGTGGTAGAACTGAAGGTGGTGTTTTCCCAACGCTTGGAGATGACGACGCCGGTGTTGAGCATGTTGCGGCGATAGTTGGACTGACGGTTGGCGACAGTGGGTTGAGTTTCGCCGTTCCAGAGTCCGTAGGGGAACGCGTTCTGGCGGACGTATTGATAGTCGAGGATATAGTCGACGCTGAAGCCGTTACCTTGCTGATAGATTAGGCGCAGTTTGCCGCCGGCTTCATTGCCTTTATCAGCTCTTTCACCAGTTGTGTTGTTGGTAAAGAAACCTTTCTGACCATTATAGAAACCGGCAAGCGACCAGGCTATGTGTTCGTTGGGCTTCGCATAGTGAGCCACCTCAGCATGACGAGTGAAGTGGGAGCCGACGCCCAGTTTGATTCTTGTGCCTTGATAGTTCATTGGACTGAGGCTATAGGTACGTATCAGTCCGCCCTCAGTGTTGATGCCGTAGAGCGTTCCTTGTGGACCACGCAAGACATCGGCGCGAGCCAACTCATAGTTGTGATAGTTGTACGTACTCTTACTCATCAGCGGCAGACCGTCGGCATAGACGCCCACAGCCGGACTGTTGATGCGTGATCCGATACCGCGAATATAGATAGAGCTGGTATAGCGCGAACCGTAGGAGGGCATCGTAAACGAGGGGACAAAGGCAGAGAGGTCACGTAAGTCGTTCATGGACATACGTTGCAGGTCGTGTGCATCGAACATCGAACTGCTCAATGGCTGCTGACGCAGATAGAATGCCTCTTTAGGTTGTGACACCACTACTACCTCGTCAATATTCACTACTTTTGATGTGTCGTTGGCTACCGGTGTGACGTAGCGCGATTCGCTTGCTGATGCAGCAACGGCCAGCATCAGCGAAATACATGTTGTTACAATTGTCTTGTTATAGTTCATCCTCTTGTATTGTTGTCTTGAACGGCTGCAAAGGTACTCATAATCCTCTGCAATCCCAATCCTCATTTATGAGGAATTGTGCCGCGATGGCGTCATACGTTGAAGGCGCCGCAGTGAGGACATTCGCCTTTTTTGCGTAGCAGTGCGCCACATTTTCCACAGACATAGGTCATGCGGCTATGGGTGCGGTATTGCCTGATGGCGTATATGAAATACAATACGAGCAGAATATAACCTATAAAATATAAAGAGGTGATGCTGAAGACTATGTAGTCGATGGCGCAAACTGCAGCCAGTCCACTCAGATAGAGTATGGCTTCGCCCGTTGCCAACTGACCGCGCACGTCGTCCAGCACTGCGACACCTACAATCAGCATCGCCCAAACCAGAAGCAGAAATAGCGCCAGTATGGGTGGCACCGACAGCGGGTTGAGTGTCGGGTTGAAGTAGAAGTGCCGCCATACGTCTGGGGCAAATGTCTGGATGCTGGCATAGAGCGTCGCTGCCGACGCCACCAGTAGCGTGAGCAGAGTGGGATAGAAGGAATGGATGTCGCGGAAGTGGACGATGGGTACATCCATACGCTTCAGCTTCCTGATGAGATAAGCGGCAGAGATGACGCATATCACGATAAGGAAAATAAGGAGGTGGGTGTCAGAGAAAGTGGATATGAACTCGGATATGGGATCATCGGGCACGACAGAGCGGAGCAGCTTTCCTTCATGTACCCATCCGAAATGGCGCGAGGCAGTTGCCACCTGTATCCATACAGAGTCTGCCGGGTCCTGTGGCAGTGTGCGATAGTCTGCCACAACCAGATGTTCGCCGTGCCGGACTGTAAATGAGTCGGTGGGCATGTTGCTCAGTACCTCTTCCGGTTGCTGCGCAACGAGCGTAAGCGAGTTTGAGCGTACGATGAAATTATAGTTGACCGTATAATGGTGCAGTGTGTAGAACGACATGGTATCTGTCTGTACGCCAGTGATTTCCCCGGTTACATTCGCGTAACGGTGCGGGCGGTGGTAGCACGACGCCAGCATCGTTATCATCAGCAATAGCAGCGCTGTGTATTTACTCGTTTTCATCATCATTATCCTATTCTTTAGCATAGATATTCATCTGACACTCGTCACAGACAAACTTGAGCTCGAAACTTCTTCCGTCGGCAAGGCGCAGGCTCAGAGGCTCTTTCCATTCGGGTTGGCGACCGCCGCGACGCATACAGTAGCCCAGCGCATAGCGCAGACAGTGACGGCACTGCATGATGAGCGGATGTGAGGTCGGCGAGAGCTCGTAGGCAGGAGCCAGCTCATGACGGTGATGCTGTTGGTAGAAGGCGCGGGCTTCGCGGTTGGCTATATTATATAAATAGGTGTGCTGGATGTATTCGCGCTGCCATCCGTTGGGCATCATGGCATCGTCGGGCACCATCTGCTGATTGTCCTGGCTTGAGGTCTGCTCCACAGAAGCCTCTTCGAGTTGTGCCACAACCATTCTTCGCAACTCTGCCAGCAGACTCGACGGGATGAAGAGCATCTCCGCACCCTCGGCTATGCTCACGTCGGCCAGCGTATAGGGCGTGTTGCCCAACTTAGATAGCTGTCTTACGATGTTGTCATGCTGGTTGGTCCGCGCCGGTTGATGTTCAAAGGTCACAGTGGCCCTTGCATGAAGCGCTTCGAGTGCAAAGCCGTCGTCCGTTGTCGATAGGGTCATGTGCAGAGGCAACTTGCGCTCAGCCACAGTTGATGCGAGCAGCTTGGAGAACGCCACATCGTTGTTGCGGTATAGCGCTGCTCCAGGGCGGAGCGACTGCGGCATGCGCTGGGGGAAGAGACGGTTGCCCTCGGCGCGGTTGACGCGGAAGCCCTCAAGCTCGTGATTGCTGTTGAAGAAGCAGAGCCCGTCGCCATTGGCAAACTCAGCCAAGCCCGCCACGTTGAACGAGTTGCCGCGTATCTCCTTGACCTTGCCCACATACTCGCCCATGGCCTTGGGGGTGTCAAAACTGGCGATATCTGCCTGGCGGCCGTTGAGGAAGTAATGGGTATAACCTCTATTGAAAGTCTTGCGCAGATTGGGCTCGAAGTGATAGGTCACCTGACCCTTCGAGGCGCGGCAATAGTCGTTGGGACGCTTGCTTACCAGTCTGTCTATCTGCTGCGAGTATGCCGATACAACATTCTTCACATAGTCGGCGTCCTTGAGTCGGCCCTCTATCTTGAACGAACAGGCACCGGCGTCGGCCAGCTGTTCGATGGCATCTATCTGGCACATGTCTTTGAGCGACAGCAGATGGCGCTGGTGCTCTATCTCCCTGCCAGTGGCGTCGACGAGGTCAAACTTGAGTCGGCAGAACTGGGCACACTCGCCGCGGTTGGCGCTTCGGCCGAAGCAGTATTGCGAGGCGTAGCAGACGCCAGAGTAGCTCACGCACAGGGCACCATGGACAAAGACCTCGAGCTCCAGTTCGGGCGAAGCCTTGTGTATCTCGGCTATCTCGTCGAGCGACAACTCGCGAGCCAGCACTACTCTGGTGAAGCCCAGCGACTCCAGCCACAGAGCCTTCTCTGCCGTTCGCGTGTCGCATTGGGTTGAGGCGTGTATAGGCAGAGCCACCCGTCCCACCAGACCCATGTCTTGCAGCAGCAGGGCGTCCACTCCTGCCTCGCGCAGTTGCTCTGCGAGCGCCAGCGTGTCGTCCATCTCGCTGTCGTAGATGATGGTGTTGAGCGTGACATAGACCTTGGCGTCAAAGCGATGCGCATACTGGCACAGCTGGCCGATGTCGTCGACAGAGTTGCCGGCTGCAGCGCGGGCGCCGAAGCGTGCGGCACCGATATACACGGCATCGGCTCCGCAGTCGATGGCTGCGATGCCACATTCCAGGTTCTTGGCGGGAGCCAACAGTTCGAGTTTTCTCATACGTTTATGTTTTCATCTGCCTCTTGACGACAGACGTAATGATTGATCCAGTTGTTGTAAAAGAGCGTAGCCGCTGCGCGCCAGTTGCAGTGGGGCTGGGCGTTGGGGTCGTCGTTGGGGTAGTAGTGCTGTGGCAGATTGACATCATCGCGCTTGCCCAGGTCGCGGCGGTACTCGTCGCCAAGTGTCCACACGGGATATTCGAAGTGGCCCAATACATAGAAGTCTCTATGCTGGCGCGAGGCGCAGATGCACAGACCGGCTTCGGCCGACTCGGCGAGGATGTCCACGCCCTCGGTATGCTCGATGTCCGGGCGCCTTATCTCGGTATGGCGGCTGTTGGGCATGCTGAAAGTGTCGTCGAAACCGCTGAATATGGGATGGTGCAGGTCGGCTGGCGTTACCGTAAACACGCCGAATCTCTTGGCTGGCAGGAGATACTTGGGGATGCCGTAGAAATGGTAAAGTGCAGCCATGGCTCCCCAGCACAGATAGAGCGTGCTGCGCACGTGGCTGTGGGCCCAGTCCATGATGGCCGTGAGCTCGCGCCAATAGTCTACCTCTTCATAGGCGATGGTCTCTACCGGTGCGCCGGTGACTATCATGCCGTCGAAGTGCTCATCTGCCAGTTCGTCGGCATACCGATAGAAGCGTTCCAGATGTTCTGCCGTTGTATTCTTTGAGGTATGCGAGCGCAGCTTCATGAAACTCAACTCTATCTTGTGTGAAGAGTAGGCCAGCACACGCGCCAGGTCGCACTCTGTTTCCTCCTTCTTGGGCATGAGGTTGAGGACCACGATGTGTAGAAGGTCCTCTCGGCGGGCGCAGTCGCGTCCATATCCTTCGATGCCGTCCACGTGTTCGTATCTCAGGGTCTGGATGGCGGGAATACCTTCGGGTAAATATATGGGCATAACTGTTGTGGAATTACTACTTGTCAATAATGTGGGGCGTATTGCAGTTGCAAAAATAGCAAAAACCGATGAAAAACAAGTAGGGCTGTCAAAGTATTTTCTGACAGCCCCCACTTTTATCTTGTCTTACGATGTGTTACCAGAGGTCCAGACGGTTGGCCTTGGGGATAAAGAGCTTGTCGTCCTCCTTCACTCCGAAAGCCTCGTACCACGCATCTACATGGGGCAGAGCGCCGTTGACGCGCCATTTACCCAGTGAGTGCGGGTCGCGCTTTACGCGGTTGCGTATTTCCTTCTCGGTGATGTTCTGGCCCCAAACTCCAGCGTAGGCGATGAAGAAGCGTTGGTCGGCGGTGAAGCCGTCCTTCTGCTTGAGTGGCTTCTCGGCAGTGGCGTTCTTGTAGGCAGTGAAAGCCAGTTGCAGACCACCGTGGTCGGCGAGGTTTTCGCCCAGCGTGAACTCACCATTGGCGTTGAGGTCGGGCAGCACCTTGATGTTGTTGAAGAAGTTGGCATACATATCGGCACGCTCCTTGAAGCCCTCGGCATCCTTGGCGGTCCACCAGTCCTTGAGCATACCGTCGGCATCGTACAGACGGCCCTTGTCGTCAAATCCGTGGGTCATCTCATGACCTATCACTACGCCGATGGCACCATAGTTGAATGCTTCGTCGGCCTTGGGGTCGAAGAAGGGGTACTGCAGGATGCCCGCAGGGAAGCATATCTCATTGGTGGTTGGGTTGTAATAGGCGTTGACGGTCTGTGGGTTCATAAACCACTCATCGCGGTCAACGGGTTTGCCGGCCTTCTCGGCGATATGCTTGTCGTGGGCAAAGGCGCGACAAGCCATCACGTTGTCATAGTAGCTCTTTGATGGGTCTATGGTCAATGCGCTGAAGTCTGTCCACTTGTTGGGATAGCCTATCTTTACGTAGAACTTGTCCAGTTTGCGGTGTGCGTTGGCTTTGGTTTCGCTTCCCATCCACTTCTGGGCGTCGATGCGCTGACCCAAAGCTATCTGCAGGTTGGCCACCAGTTTCTCCATCATCTTCTTGGACGACTCGGGGAAGTAGCGCTGGGTGTAGATTTTGCCCAGAGCCTCGCCCATCTGTGCCTCGACTTGTGCGGTGGCGCGTTTCCATAATGGGTAGTCTTCCTTGCGGCCGCTCATGGTCTTGCCGAAGAAGTCGAAGTTGGCTTCTCTTATCTCGTCGCTGAGGTAGGATGCCGAGCTCATGATGATGTCCCACTCCATGAGCGCCTTGATTTCGTCGGCGGTCTGCAGAGCCACAATCTTGTCCAGACCCTTCATAAACTCGGGCTGTCCCACGATGAGTGTCTGGATGTAGTCCTTGTTTACGCCCTCTGCTACGCACATCTGCTCGAGCGGGATGTTGGGATAGTGCTCGGCAAACGCCTTCATGGTCATCTTGTTGTAGTTGGCCTCGGGGTCGCGCAGCTCGGTTTCGCTCTTGGAGATGAGGGCGAGGATGGTCTCTTGACGGAACACGGCGTCGCTCTTCTTCTGGGCCTGGGCGTCGTCAAAACCGTAGAGTCCGAACATGCGGGCGATGTGTTTGCGGAAAGCCTCGCGTATGGCCACGGTGGCAGCGTCGTTGTTGAGATAGTAGTCTTTCTGCTCCAGGGTGAGTCCGCTCTGAGAGATGTGCATGATGTTCATGCTCACATTCTTGGAGTCGGCGCCGAAGTATGAGGCATACTGTACGCCATAGCCCTGGGCGGCATACTTGAGCTGGAGCTCGCGCAGCTGGGCCACGGTAGAGGCACTTTCTATCTCGTTGAGCAGAGCGGCAACGGGGGCTGTGCCCTCGGTATTGCGTCGCTCTACGTTGAGAGCCAGCTTGTAGAAGTCAGACAGCTTCTGCTCGATGGTGCCGGTGGCATATTTTTTCTTTTCCAGGTCGGAGAGGATGGTATTGATGCGCTTGCTGTTGTTCTCCTGCAGCTGGTCGAAACTGCCGTAGCGGCTGTAGGCGGCAGGGAGAGGATTGTTCTTCTGCCATCCACCAGTGGCAAACTGATAAAAGTCATCGGCAGGCTTGACGGTTTTGTCAAGGTTTGACATTACCAGTCCCGACTTGTTCTGTCCCATGCCCATGATGGGCGCCGATATCATGAGGACTATCGGAATAATTGGTTTCAGTTTCATTGTATTGTTGTTTGGTTGTTGATTATTCGTTTTTGAGACTCTCGAGCTGTTCGGAGAGTTCCATCCACTGCTCGTTGGCCTGCTCAAGGGCCTGGTGGGTGGTGGTATACTCGGTCACGAGTTCCATGTCGGCTGCGTTCTCGGGCTGCATGAGCAGGGCGTCGAGTTCCTTGAGCCTCGTCTCCATCGTGGCAATCTTGCGTTCGCACTCTTCCACCGACTTCTGCGCCTTGCGTATGCGCTTCTGCTGTTCCTTGTGCTCGGCATAGGAAATCTTCTGCTGGCTCTGGGGCTGTTCTACAGGCTTGGACTGGGTCACTACAGGCTGTGCAGCCAGTGCCTCGTGGATGCTGTCGGCATTGTGGGCACGCAGATAGTCGTAGATGCCACCGAGATGCTCGCGCACATGGCCTTGGCCGAACTCATAAACCTTGGTGACCAGACCGTCGAGGAATTCGCGGTCGTGGCTCACGATGATGGCTGTGCCGTCGAAGGCGCGGATGGCCTCTTTGAGCACATCCTTGGACTGCATGTCCAGGTGGTTGGTGGGCTCGTCGAGGATGAGCAGATTGACGGGCTCCATGAGCAGACGTATCATGGCCAGACGGCTGCGCTCGCCGCCGCTGAGCACCTTGACCTTCTTCTCAGAGGTCTCTCCGCCAAACATGAATGCACCCAAGAGGTCGTTGATCTTCAGGCGCATGTCGCCAGTGGCTACGCGGTCTATGGTGTCGTAGATGGTGATGTCTTCGTCGAGCAGCTGGGCCTGGTTCTGGGCAAAATAGCCTATCTGCACGTTGTGGCCTATCTTGAGGGTGCCGTCGAAGGGGATTTCGCCCATGATACACTTGACGAGTGTAGACTTGCCCTCGCCGTTCTTGCCCACAAAGGCCACCTTCTCGCCCCGCTTGATGGTGAGCGTCACGCCCGAGAAGACGTTGTGGTCACCGTAGGTCTTGGCTACCTCGTCGCAGATGACGGGATAGTCGCCGCTGCGCAGACATGGGGGAAACTTGAGGTGCATGGCTGAATTGTCGACCTCGTCAATCTCGATGGGAACTATCTTTTCCAACTGCTTGAGGCGGCTCTGCACCTGCACGGCTTTGGTCGCTTTGTAGCGGAAACGCTCTACAAAGTCCTTGATGTCGGCTATCTCTTTCTGCTGGTTCTCGTAGGCGCGCAGCTGCTGCTCACGGCGCTCGGCGCGCAGCACCACATACTGGTCGTATTTGACCTTGTAGTCTTCGATGTGGCCGCAGGTTATCTCGATGGTGCGGTTGGTGACATTGTTGATGAAGGCGCGGTCGTGGCTCACCAGCACCACGGCTTTGGCAGACTGGGCGAGAAACTGCTCAAGCCACTGTATGCTCTCGATGTCGAGGTGGTTGGTGGGCTCGTCGAGCAAGAGCACGTCGGGCTGTTGCAAGAGAATCTTGGCGAGCTCGATGCGCATGCGCCAGCCACCGGAGAACTCGCGCGTGGGGCGGTCGAAGTCGCTGCGCTGGAAGCCCAGACCGGTGAGGGTGCGCTCGAGGGTGGCTTCGTAGTTGTCGCCGCCGAGCATCATGTAGCGGTCGTGCTCGAGGGTGAACTTCTCGACCAACTGGGCATAGCTCTCGCTCTCGTAGTCGGTGCGGTCGGCCATCTCCTGCTGCAGCCGCTCGATGCGCTCCTTCATGCGGGTGGTGTGGATGAAGGCTTTGCGGGCCTCTTCGATGACGGTGGTGTCGTCGGCGAGTTTCATCACCTGTGGCAGATAGCCTATGGTGGTGTCGTTGGGGATGGCTACGGTGCCCGAGGTGGGCTTCTGCTGTCCGCAGAGTATCTTGAGCATGGTCGATTTGCCGGCGCCGTTCTTGCCCACGAGCGCTATGCGATCGCGGTCGTTGATGACGAAACTCACGTCATGGAAGAGCGGGCGGGCGCTGAACTCTACAGCGAGATTTTCTATAGAAATCATAATTCTGGTCTTCAATATGCTTGCACGGCTCTGTCTTACTGGGGCGCAGACGGCAGACAGGGCGTGGCGGTATGTTTATATATTCGGTTTAACTATAGTTCGCGCAGTGGGCATGACGCGCAGACCCGTAGGCGCGACCTCTGTTAGTAAGGTGCAAAATTACGCTTTTTTTTTGTTAAAACCTAACTATCACCGCTTTTTCTCCCGACATTGGGGGAGATAAGGTTGTGGCTGTGGGGGATGGTGCTGGTGGAGGGGCTGTATGCTCGCCTATAGTGGAAATCTTCAGCGGTCGGCCTCTGGCATGTAGCATCAATAGCGCCGTCGCGGCAAAGTTTAACGCAATGGCTTTCAAGTAGTTTCCAAACTACGATTTACTTGTTTCAAACTGCGAATTACACTTCTCGCGATGCGAAACAAACAAATCGCACCACGATTTCTCCATTTCCAACCCTGCAAATACTTTGTCGATGGTCAGTGCAGAAATGGAGATGGACTCTCTTCGTGCGAGCGGATGTCTGGTGCGATTGTGCTGGGTCGCGGCAACAAAAAACGGGAAGAGTAGCCCCTTCCCGTTGATAGTTTTTGTAGATAATATTTATCCGATGAGTCCGGCCTTACCGATGAAGTAGAGCACGGTGTAGCCGAGAACCATGCTGATGATGCCCATGGTGATACCCGTCTTGAGCATATCGTTCTGCTTGACCAGTCCGGTAGAGAAGGCGATAGCGTTAGGAGGAGTAGAGATGGGGAGACACATGGCGCTGGATGCAGCAAGGGCAATACCGATGATGATGGTAGAGGTGCCGCCAATGGCGCCCAGTTTGTCGCCCATACCTGTACAAACGACAGCAAGGATTGGAACCAGAAGAGCTGCGGTGGCAGTGTTGCTGATAAAGTTGCTGAGGAAGTAGCAGATAAGTCCAGAGATGAGCAATATGGCGATGGGAGAGAACTCGCCGAAAGGTATACTCTCGATAGCGCGGTCGGCAAGTCCGGTGCCGTTCATGCCCAGTCCGAGGGCGAAACCACCGGCAACCATCCAGATAACGCTCCAGTCAATCTTCTGCAAGTCTTTGCCATTGATGACTCCTGTAAGTGCGAATACACCCATAGGAATGATGGCTACAGTGTTGGCGTCGACACCAGTGACACGGTCGAGCAGCCACATGAGGATGGTGACGATGAAGGTGATGCATACCACCCACATACGCCAGCCGTGAGAAACATGACCCTCAATCTTGAGTTCGATGGTCTTCTGAGTGAAGGGGAAGAACTTGAGGATAAGGCGCCAGCTGATGAATAGGATGATGATGACCAGCGGGAACATGAATGACATCCACTGTCCGAAGCTGATGTTAAGATGCAGCTGCTCATTGAGGGCCTGCAGGGCGATGGCATTGGGAGGTGTACCGATAGGAGTGGCCATACCACCGATATTGGCGGCGATTGGGATGCTCATCGTCAGCGCGATGCGTCCCTTTCCGTTGGCGGGAAGGGCGGCGAAGACAGGGGTAAGGAAGGTGAGCATCATGGCGGCGGTAGCTGTATTGGACACGAACATCGAGAAGACGCCTGTGATGAGTAGGAAGCCCAACAGCACGTTCTCGCTCTTGTTGCCGAAGGGACGGATAAGGTTCTTGGCAAGCAGCACGTCAAGACCCGACTTGGTGGCTGCGATGGCAAGGATGAAACCGCCGAGGAAGAGCATGATGACGGGGTTGGCGAAGGTGGCCATGATGTCCTTGGACTTGAGAAGCTCGCCAAAGGCTTCGCCCTCGCCCTTGAAGCAGGCGATGGAGTTGTCAGACAGAGTGAGACACATTACTGATATGATGGCCAGTGAGGTTGCCCAAGAGGGAATGGCCTCGAACAGCCATGAAAGGGTAGCGAAGACAAAGATGGCTATAACGCGCTGCTGGATAACGGTAAGGCCCTCAATGCCAAAACAGGTAATTGGGAGGTTCCAGATGAGGGCGGTAACGGCAATGATGCCGAGCAGCTGCCATACCTTTTTCATCTCAATCTTGTTTGAAAGAACATTTTCTTCAGACATAATCTTTAAGTTTTTAGTTGTTATTATTAGTTATTATGATGTTTACGAATGTCAGGTTCAATTGGGTAGGTGTATTTCTGGTATATATATCCATGTGCGGCATCGGCGCAAGGCCGGTGACGCACATGGATGATATGGATGTTTACTTGATGTTGGGCTCTTCAAGGTGCAGTCCCTTCTTCTTGTCAACAACCTTGAGGACAAGGCCGATGATGAGCGCGGCAACACCCAAGCCAGCCAGCATCACCAATGGGGCGGTGTAGTTGAGCTCGGTAGCATTGGTAACTCCCTTGTTGGTCATGGTGAGGACCTTGCCGATGAGCAGGGGGAACAGCCACAGGCCGATATTCTGTATCCAGAAGATGAGGGCGTAGGCAGAGCCGATGATCTTGGCGTCTACCAGCTTGGGCACGCTTGGCCACAGAGAGGCAGGGACCAGAGAGAACGATGCGCCGAGAACGAGGATGGTCACGTAGGCCACAATGACTCCGCCTACCTGATTGCCCTTGAACTCGGGCAGAATGAAGGCGAAGGTAAGGTGGCAGGCGATAAGCAGCAGTGAACCCAGAACGAGCATAGAGGCAGCCTTACCCTTATGGTCTACATAGTTGCCCAGGATGGGGGTAATGCCCACGGCAAGCAGTGGGAACACGGCAAAGATAGACTCGGCAGACTGACGCATGTAGCCCATGTAGCAGTAGGTGACAAGGGATACGATGGACAGGCAGAGCACACCGTACTTGAAACTCTTGTTCTTGAGGAAGTTGAACATGAACGCTGTGACAGCCACCACAAGCATGATGACATACTGGATGATGGTAACAGACGAGGATGCCCAGAAGGAGTCGGCGGGAACCTCTGTAAATGAGAGGTTGCACTGCAGCATGTTTACAGCGTACTTCTGGAAGGGGAAGATAGCTGAATAGTAGAGTACGCACAGCAATGATACGAGCCAGAAACCACTGCTGGTGAGTATCTGTCCCAAGTCGCTGATTTTGAAAGGGTCGTCTTTCTCTTCGGCTTCGCCGGTCTGCGCGTCGAGTTTCTTGTCCATAAAGAAATAGACAACGAGCATAATCATGGCGATGCAAAGCAGCACAACGCCGAAAGCCACAGAGCGTGATACGCTAACGACTCCGCCGAGCTTGGCGAAGAAGGGCGAGAATATCATGCAGGTGGCTACGCCCAGGCGGGCCAATGCCATCTCAGATCCCATGGCCAATGCCATCTCGCGGCCCTTGAACCACTTGACGATACCACGCGATACGGTGATGCCGCCCATCTCGGCTCCGCAGCCGAAGAGCATAAATCCACAGGCTGCCAGCTTGGCAGATGCGGGCATACCCTCATAGAACGGCGATACGTTCAACTGCTCGAAGACGGGAATGTGGTTGAGGTTATTGGTAAACCAAGTCTCAAGGCCGCTGCCGATAAAGCTGTCGCTGATGGCATACCACTTGATGATGGCTCCCACAAGCATCACGCCTCCAGAGAGGAGGGCTGTAAAGCGAACGCCCATCTTGTCGAGGATGATGCCTGCAAAAATCAGGAAGAAGACAAATACGTTGAGGAAAGTCTCCGAGCCCTGCATGGTACCGAAGGCGTCAGAGTCCCAGCCTCGCTGTGTCTGCATCAGGTCTTTAATGGGCGAAAGGATGTCCATAAAGATGTAGGCACAGAACATGGCCAAAGCCAAGAGCAACAGGGCCATCCAGCGGATGGCGGCCGAGTCGCGCAGTGTTTTTTGTGTTGTTGTCATTGCTTATATCTTTTTATTGTTTATTTCTTTAACCAGCGGTCAAGCCATGAGAAAAAGGTGCGCTGCCACAGTACACCGTTCTGTGGTTTAAGAACCCAGTGGTTTTCATCAGGGAAAAGGAGCAGTTCGGCTGGAATACCCTTGAGGCGGGCTGCATTGAAGGCGCCGAAGCCCTGATTGGCATTGATGCGATAGTCTTTCTCGCCATGGATGCAGAGGATGGGGGTGTCCCAATTATCGACAGCCTTGTGGGGACTGTTGGCATAAGTGCGGCGTGCACGCTCGGTCTGGTCCTTGTTCCAGTAGGCGTCGTCGTACTCCCAGTTGGAGAACCAGGCTTCCTCGGTGTCGGTGTACATGGACTCAAGGTTGAAGGCTCCATCATGAGCGATGAAGCACTTGAAACGTTTGTCATGATGGCCGGCAAGGTAATAGACAGAGAAGCCACCGAAACTGGCGCCCACGGCACCCAGACGGTCTCTGTCAACATAGGGGAGATTGTTGGCGGCATCGTCGATGGCGCTGAGGTAATCTTTCATGCACTGGCCGGTCCAGTCGCCGCTGATATCTTCGTTCCACTTTCTGCCGAAGCCAGGCAGACCGCGGCGGTTGGGGGCTACGACGACATAGCCGTTGGCTGCCATAATCTGCATATTCCATCGGTAACTCCAGAATTGTGATACGGGACTTTGGGGACCGCCTTCACAGAAGAGGAGGGTAGGATATTTCTTGTTGGGGTCGAAGTGGGGAGGAAGGATTATCCATACCAGCATATCTTTGTCGTCAGTGGTTTTCACCCATCGAGGTTCAACCTTTCCGACTGCAAGTTGGTCAAAAATATGCTTGTTTTCATCTGTAATCTGTGTGATTTCAGCCTTCTTCTTGGGGTTGATGACAAAAATGTCATCGGGGTGGCTCATCGAATGACGGGTAACAAGCAACTTCTTGGTATTACCTATCATCTGCAGGCTGCCGTAGTCGTATTGGCCTTCGGTAACCTGATGGAGTTCTCCGCGAAGATTAGTCTGGTAGATGTTGGCACATCCATGCCATACGGAAATGAAGTAGATACTCTTGTTGTCAGAGTTCCAGCAGAATGCATCGACATTGGTGTCGAGCTTCTCGCTGACGTATTCTTTCTTGCCAGTGGCCAAATCATACACCAGGAGACGGTTGCGGTCGCTCTCATAGCCATTGTGTGCCATGCTGAGCCAAGCAACATACTTGCCGTCGGGTGAGAAACAAGGTGCAGTGTCATAGCCTACGTTCATATCACCATCCTGATGATTGACGGGCTGGTCCTTCATCGATTTGGTTGGATTAATGGCTGGTTCTTTATAGTCGGCAGGCTTGCAGAGATTGCGGGTGGTGTGGCTGTCGATATCATACAGGTAGATATCGGCGTCGGTAGAAATGGCGTAATGCAAGCCAGTACGCTTACGGGAAGAGTAAGCAATCTGCTTTGAGTCGGGGCTCCATGCAAGTTGCTCAATACCACCGAAAGGAGCAGAGGGACACTCGTAGGGTTCACCCTCCATAATGTCGATACCGTCGGTGATGGCATTGTCGTTGACAGCAGCCATGAAGGGATGGGCGATGGTCTCAACGTAATGGTCCCAATGACGGTAGTTCAGGTCTGTGATGACACGGCCGGTAGCCTTGGGCAAGTCAGAAGGATTCTTCTTGATGATGTCATTATAGGGAATTGACTTGATAAGAATTACCTTGTTTCCGTCGGGCGAGAAACTGAATCCCTCGATATCCAAAGCCGAGTGAGTGAGTTGCTTGCGGTCTGTGCCATCAGGATTCATTTTCCACAGCTGGCCACCAGAAAGGTAGGCAATCTTGCTTCCGCCTTCTATCCATGCGGCGTCGCTCTCGCTCTTGGCGCCAGTGGTGAGCATACGCTTGGCAGTGCCGTCCACGTTCATTACATGCAAGGTCTGCTGCCCTTTGTTTTTTTCTACGCTGTAGTAACCTACCTGGTATACCACTTGCTTGCCATTGGGCGAAACCTGAGCTCCACCTATGCGTCCCATTGCCCATAAGGCTTCGGGAGTCATGAGGTCTGAACTGAGTTTGATGTCACTTTTACCAATCATGGTCTGTGCGTTTGCAAAATTGCCGCCCATCCACAGGGCGGCAACTAATGCTATAGTTTTGGCTATCATCATAGTTAATACTTTTTTCTTTTACGAGCCAGCTCTTCTCTCTGTTTCTGCAGCTCGGCCTGCTGTTCCTGCATAGCCTGCAGGCGTGCAGCCAGACCTTTCATCTTCTGAGGGTTGTTTTGGTTCTCCTTGTAGCGTGCTTCAAGGATAGCAAGCAGTTTCTCATCATTGGTGGTCTTGCGGAGAGTCCACATGATGGCAGCCGAGAAGAAGAGGCTGACAAAATAGTAGAAGTTAAGACCCGACGAGTAGTCGTTGAAGATGAAGAAGAACATGACAGGCATGAGGAACATCATCCACTGCATCACCTTCATCTGTTCGGCTTGCTGGCCTACCATCTGGTCGCGCTGCTGACGCATAGTCATCCACGAGTAGAGCAGGTTGGCTACGCAGAAAAGTATACAGGTGAGCGAGAGGTGGTCACCTATGATGGGCAGATTGGTGCCCCATTCGAAGATGGGGTCATAGGTTGAAAGGTCACTCATCCACAGGAAACTCTGACCACGCAGCTGAATGGCGTTGGGCACGAAGTTGAACATGGCAATCCAGATTGGCATCTGTATGAGCATAGGCAGACAGCCCGACAATGGACTTACGCCATATTTGGCATACTCTGCCATCATAGCTTGCTGCTTCTGCATCTGGTCTTCGGGCTTGTCAAATTTGGCGGTGGCAGCTTCGAGTTTCGGTTTGAGTACACGCATCTTGGCGCTGCTCATGTAGCTCTTTTTTACCATTGGGAAGGTGATTACCTTCAGTAACAGTGTGATGAGAATGAGTACCACTCCCATGGGGAAGAGCTTGGACAGCCAGTCGAAAACATAAATGGTGAACCAGCGGTTGATGATGCGGAAGAGAGGCCAGCCAAGGTAAACCAGACGCTGGAGCTCGAGGTCCTTGCCGAAGGTGCTTTGCTCCTCTACATTCTGCAAGAGACGGAAGTCATTCGGGCCATAATAGAACTCAAACTCTGATGGCTGCTTGCCTGTTGGGTCAAAGAACGACTTCATCTTGGCCTGATAGCTCTTCAGATAGCCATCGCCAGACTTTTTGTCATAAGGGATGGAAGTCATAAGAGCGTTGGGCTGGAAATCGTTTTTGGCAATCATCACAGCCGAGAAGAACTGGTTCTTGAAGGCAACCCAGTCTATACGTTCTTCAATGGGCTTGTCGATTTTTTCTGATGTCTCGCTCAGATAATCGGTGCCACCTTCGCTTTCGTGGTAGGTCAGGGTAGCGTATCTGTTTTCAAAGTTGAAGCCCTTCTCCTGCTGACGGCATTTCTCCTGCCAGTTGATATCCATTGTGGAGGTATTGGGGGCGAAGAGTCCGGCCATGCCTTCTACGCTCAGACGCATGTGGAGCATATAGTCCTTGCCGAGCAGATAGCTCAGCACGATGTTCTTGCCGGCTGCAGCTTCGGCGGTGAACACGACGGTAGAGTCGGTGAGCGCCGATACGTTGAAATACAGGTCCTGGGTAGAGATATTGGTCTCCTTGGCCACCAAGGTATAATTGAGTGACTGTTCGTTCTTGTCAAACAGCACAACGTCGTTCTTCTCCTTGATGTTGTCCTTGTAACCCTTAATCACGGCTTTTTCTACCGTTGCGCCCTTGGTGTTGAAGGTCAGTTCTACATGCTTGTTCTTAAGTACCACGTTCTGCGCAGTACCTTTGAGGGCGTTATGAAATAGTGCAGTACTGTCTTCGAGGGTCTGCTGCAACGCGCGTTCGCGTTGAGCTTTTACGGCATCTTTCTCGGCTTTGGCAGCCTTGTCCTTGGCGGCTTCCTGTTGGGCGAGCTGTTCCTGCTGAGCCTTAATCTCTTCTTCAGAGGGCTGGCTCCACCAGGTAAACCCGATAAACAGCAGCGCTATGAGCACAATGCCGGTAATTGTATTTTTGTCCATGTCTTATTTCTTGTTCTTTATTGCGTGTTTAACGAAATCTACGAAGAGTGGATGTGGCTTCAGCACTGTGCTTTGATACTCTGGGTGATACTGGGTACCAATGTACCACTTCAGTCCAGGTATCTCTACCACCTCTACAAGGTCGCTTTCGGGATTGCGTCCTACACACATCATGCCAGCGCGTTCATATTCGGTAAGATACTGGTTGTTGAACTCGTAGCGGTGACGGTGGCGCTCGCGGATATTCTCCTTCTTATATATATCAAATGTACGCGAACCTTGTTTAAGTATACACTCATATTGACCCAGACGCATGGTACCTCCCATATTGGTGATGTTCTTCTGCTCTTCCATGATGTCTATCACGTTGTGAGTCGTCTTCTCGTCCATCTCGCGGCTGTTGGCGTCGGCATAGCCCAGCACGTTGCGGGCAAACTCGATAACCATCATCTGCATACCCAGACAGATACCAAAGGTGGGGATGTCATGGGTGCGGGTATAGTGAGCGGCAATCAGTTTGCCCTCAATGCCACGCTGGCCGAAGCCGGGACAAATCATGATACCGTCCTGGCCTTTCAGCAGGTCGGCCACGTTGTCTTCCGTAATCTTTTCGGAGTTGATGTAGTTGATGTTTACCTTGTAGTCGTTATAGGTGCCAGCCTGTGAGAGACTCTCGCGAATACTCTTGTAGGCGTCCTGTAGGTCATACTTGCCCACCAGACCGATGTTGACAGTCTCGGTAGCTTTGGCGCGACGCTCGAGGAACTGACGCCAGGGACCCAGTGAAGGCTTCTCGCCAATGGGCTCTTCCACCTTGCGCAGGATGGCGGTGTCCAGACCTTGGTCCTGCATATATACAGGAGCCTCGTAGATGCTTGAGAGGTCTTCGCTCTGGATGACACAGTCGAAGTCGACGTTACAGAAAGCGGCAACCTTCTTTCTTAAACCCTCGTCGAGATACTTTTCGGTGCGGAGGACGAGCACGTCAGGCTGGATTCCCACGCTTTGCAGTTCCTTCACGCTATGCTGTGTGGGCTTGGTCTTAAGTTCGCCCGCAGCCTTGAGGTAGGGCACGTAGGTGAGATGCACATTGACAGCCTTCTTGCCCAATTCCCATTTCATCTGGCGGATAGCCTCCATGAAGGGCGCGCTTTCGATGTCGCCGATTGTACCACCTATCTCAGTGATGACAAATTCATAGTGGTAGCGCTGGCCAAGCATCTTGATGTTTCGCTTGATTTCGTCGGTGATGTGAGGCACCACCTGGATAGTCTTGCCCAGATAGTCGCCACGACGCTCTTTGTCTATTACACTTTTATATATACGTCCTGTGGTCATTGAGTTGGCTTTCGTGGTCTGGATGCCAGTGAAGCGCTCATAGTGTCCCAAGTCGAGGTCGGTCTCCATACCGTCGGCCGTCACATAGCACTCTCCGTGCTCATAAGGATTCAGTGTACCCGGGTCAATGTTGATGTAGGGGTCAAACTTCTGGATGGTGATGTTGTAGCCTCTGGCCTGCAACAATTTGCCGATAGACGATGAGATGATTCCTTTGCCTAATGAAGAAACCACACCGCCTGTTACAAAAATATACTTTGTGTCTGCCACGATTGTGATAATTTAATATTTGTTCAAGTTGCAAAATTACAATAATTTGGTGAACTCTGCAAAGAAAAGGTATTATTTTGTTCCACGCTTTTTCCCTTTTGTTCACGACTTTTGCTTTCGCGGACTTCTAAAACAAAAATTCATTGAGATTTATTTTGTATTTTTCACAGCATGCAGTAACTTTGCAACCACAAATAGCCACTATACAATTATGAGAATTAAGTTTATTGCCATTATCCTTTTAGGTTTGCTGTGTGATGTTACGTCCGTGTCGGCCCAGTCACGACATTCGCAATCGCTGTCGTCATCGCGCCGACATGCCGCACAAGCCCAGCCGGATATGGTGACTCTCTATATGGATTCGCTGTTGCATTTCCGCGTCCACCAGGACTCTGCCCATCTCGAAGAGTTTGTGCCAACCATGACTGTGCCGGCACTGCCCAAACTGGGGATCGAGTACAAGTTGCTCTTTATGCCGACCACGTTTTATAAAGGCGTGTCCCACAACTTCTTTGATATCGACCGCGATGCCAACCTTATCGACGAGAGTCTGCTGGCGCTCTATCTCGGGCGTCCCGACCTCGTGCGCTCTACGCAGAGCCAGTTGGAGCGTGCTGGAGACATACGTAAGGCCGAGGCAATACATGTCGACCATGCTCCTGAAATCGTTGAGAAGGTAGCCCCCAAGCCCCAGGAGACAGTTGTGGCTCCCTTGGATATTGTGGTGCTGAAACCCAACTTCTGGACATACTCCGGCGACTATTATCTCCAGTTCCTGCAGAATTACATTTCTTCCAACTGGTACAAAGGTGGTGAAAGCAACTACTCGATGGTAGGTTCGATAACCCTCAATGCCAATTACAACAACAAGCAGAAGGTGAGATGGGACAACAAACTTGAGATGAAGTTGGGATTCCAGACCTCCAGACAGGATACGTTGCACACCATGCGAGTAAGCGAGAACTTGCTGCGTCTGACGAGCAAGTTGGGATTGCAGGCATCCAGAAGCTGGTATTATACCATCCAGATGATAGCCGCTACCCAGTTCGTCAGACAGTGGAACAGTAACTCCAATGTCGTTACCACCGACTTCTTGGGCCCGTTGAATGTCAATCTCTCTGTCGGTATGGACTACAACGTCAAGTGCTTGAAGGATAGGCTTACCGGTTCCATCCACTTGGCTCCGCTGGCTTACAATTTCCGTTACGTCAACCGTCTTGAGCTCGCCTCTCGTTACGGTTTGGACGAAGGCGAGCACCAGTTGCACAACTTCGGTTCGCAGTTTACGGTCGATTTGTTGTGGAAGTTTGCCGACAACATACGTTGGAAGACCCGTCTCTATGGTTATACTACCTACGAGCGTGCCGAGCTTGAGTGGGAGAATACGTTTACCTTCCAGTTCAACAAGTATATATCCAGCAACATATTCGTTTATCCCCGTTTTGACGACGGAACCAAGCGCAGTGACCGTCATGGCTATTATCAGTTGAAGGAGTACGCCTCTTTGGGCTTCGCCTATTCCTTCTGATGATGCTTTCTTCGGCGTGCTCAGCCCCTCTGCTACTGTTGCGGTGAGCCCGCGTGCAATATTCGCCTGCCATATTGGCAGGCGGTTACTATATATAATAGGTATTAAGACTAATGATGATGAAATCTATAGGCAGCATAATCAAGGGACATCCCACCATGACCGAGAGTACGGTCTATTCCATGTTGGTGATTTGTGGCATATCACATTTCCTCAACGATATGATTCAGTCGATTATCCCGTCTATCTATCCCATCATCAAGGACAAGTTTGAGTTCTCGTTTGCGCAGATAGGCATTATCACTCTGGTCTTTCAGATGACGTCTTCCATCCTGCAACCATTCACCGGACTCTATGCCGACAGGCATCCACGCCCCTATGCCTTGTCCGTGGGCATGTGCTTTACGTTGATAGGACTTCTGCTGTTGGCTTTTGCCGAGAATTATCTGCTCATTCTTTTGGCTGTGAGTGTGGTCGGCTTTGGTTCTTCAATCTTTCACCCCACGGCATCACGCGTAGCGCAGTTGGCATCGGGAGGAAAGAAAAGCCTGGCACAGTCTATATTCCAGGTCGGAGGCAACGGAGGTTCCGCCCTCGGCCCCTTGCTGGCTGCCGTCATCATCTTGCCTTTCGGCCAGTATGCCATATCCTGGTTCGCCCTTGCAGCACTGCTCGCCGCATTGATTATGATGCGTTTGGGAGCTTGGTATAAGGCGCGCCTGGTCTATGCCCAGCACCATCATCTGCCCACTCCGGCATTGAATGACCACATCTCCCGTGGAGCCAAGTATCGTGCCCTGGCGATACTCATTCTGCTTGTATTCTCCAAGTATTTCTATACGTCGTGTATCACGAGCTATTTCACCTTTTTTCTTATCGACAAGTTTGGTATCAGTGTACAGGCGTCGCAGATATGCTTGTTTGTATTCCTGTTGGCCTTTGCCATCGGCACCTTGGCAGGCGGCGCCTTTGGCGATAGGTATGGCCGCAAGTATGTGATATGGTTCTCCATCCTCGGAGCTGCTCCTTTCGCGATAGCCATGCCTTATGCCAGTCTGCCTTGGACCATCGTCTGCACGTTCCTCTCTGGCCTCATCATCGCGTCGGCTTTCTCGTCGATTGTGGTCTATGCCACAGACCTTATGCCCGATAAGGTGGGACTTATAGCCGGCATCTTCTTCGGACTTATGTTCGGTTTGGGCGGTCTTGGCTCCGCGTTCTTCGGTTGGCTTGCCGACAGAACCAGCATCGAGTTTATCTTCCAGGTCAGCGCGTTCCTTCCCTTGTTAGGAGTCATTGCCGGCTTCCTGCCGAATACGCAGAAGAAGTAATTCGTCCATATCTTTATCAGACGGCAGCAATCCTTAGTGTAGCCGCCAGACACCATTGCCTTGCCCGTGTTCCCTGGTAGTCAGCTGGACTTTCCCGACAATCTACTGCACTTCCAAATCAGTCAGCTGCTCGTCCCTATCAGTCAGCTGCTCGTCCCCGTCAGTCAGCAGCTCGTCCCCGTCAGTCTGTCGCCTTTCCAAGCCAATCATCTCCACTTCCAGGACAGTCTGCTGCTCATCCCCGATAGTCAACTGCTCTTCCCTAATTATCGGCCGTCCTTCTACAACAATTTGCAGTTCTTCCCCGACAACTTAAAGGTGTTTAGCCCAAAGTTGATTTCAAACTGCGAATTTGTCAAATCAAACTCCGCAACGTATAACTCAAACTTTTAATTCCGCGTTTCCCGCTCCGCCTTCATCCCTAACGCCATCTCCAGCGCTATCAGTAGATTTCGTACCCTTTACGGTATCAAGGCTACGGCATCGTCAGTAGCGCCAAATGATGTGTTTGCACATATACATTCTTCATCATTGAGTCCGACTGTTACCAACCCCACTTTGCGTACATCCTCGAGGCGAATATGTGTTCCAATAGTAATGCTTGTGATGACAAGGGTACAAAAAAATCCCTGTGACATAGAAGTCACAGGGATAAACTTATGTTTGAAAAATGTATAGCTCGTGATTTACTTCTTGTTGAGAGCCAGGTCGATAGCTACAGCGATAGCCACTGTTGCACCTACCATTGGGTTGTTACCAATACCCAAGAAGCCCATCATCTCTACGTGAGCAGGAACAGAAGAAGAACCTGCGAACTGAGCGTCAGAGTGCATACGGCCGAGAGTATCAGTCATACCGTAAGAAGCGGGACCTGCAGCCATGTTGTCTGGGTGCAGTGTACGGCCGGTACCACCACCTGAAGCTACAGAGAAGTAAGGCTTGCCAGCGAGCACGCGCTCCTTCTTGTAAGTTCCGGCTACGGGGTGCTGGAAGCGTGTGGGGTTGGTAGAGTTACCAGTGATTGAAACGTCTACATCCTCGCTCCAGTTGATAGCAACACCCTCGCGTACGTCGTCAGCACCATAGCAGTTAACCTTGGCACGAGGACCGTCGCTGTAAGGAATGCGCTTTACAACCTCGAGCTTGCCACTGTAGTAGTCAAACTTGGTCTGTACGTATGTGAAACCGTTGATACGGCTGATAATCTGGGCAGCGTCCTTGCCAAGACCGTTGAGGATGACGCGGAGAGGATTCTTGCGAACCTTGTTGGCCATCTCGGCAATCTTGATAGCACCCTCGGCAGCAGCGAAAGACTCGTGGCCAGCCAAGAAAGCGAAGCACTGTGTCTCCTCGCGGAGCAGACGGGCGGCGAGGTTACCATGGCCGAGACCTACCTTGCGGTCATCAGCTACAGAACCAGGGATGCAGAAGCTCTGCAGACCGATACCGATGGCCTCGGCTGCATCAGCAGCTGTCTTAACACCCTTCTTGATGGCGATAGCGGCACCACAAACGTATGCCCACTTAGCATTCTCGAAGCAGATACGCTGAGTCTCTTCGCACATCTGATAAGGATCAACACCAGCCTCTTCGCAGATCTGATTAGCCTCTTCTACGCTACTGATACCATTTGCATTCAGAGCAGCCAGCACCTGCTTCTCGCGGCGCTCCTGGCTTTCATAACTTACTTTTCTAATCATAGTTGTGTATCTCCTTATTCTTTACGTGGATCAATTGATTTAACAACACCCTGCTCAGCAGTTGTACGACCGTAGCGGCCAGTGAACTTCTTCACAGCCTCGTTGGCGTCCATACCGTCCTTGATGGCTTCCATCATCTTGCCGAGGTGTACATATTCGTAACCGCATACCTGGCTGTCCTTGTCAAGGAACATCTTGGTGATGTAACCCTCGGTGAGCTCGAGATAGCGAGTACCCTTGGCAACGGTACCATAGAGAGTACCAGTCTGTGAGCGCAGACCCTTGCCCAGGTCCTCGAGACCGGCACCGATAACGAGACCACCCTCAGAGAAGGCGCTCTGGCTGCGGCCATAGACAATCTGGAGGAAGAGCTCACGCATAGCTGTGTTGATGGCATCACAAACGAGGTCAGTGTTCAGAGCCTCGAGGATGGTCTTGCCAGGCAGAATCTCAGAAGCCATAGCAGCTGAGTGGGTCATACCAGTACAGCCGATTGTCTCAACGAGACATTCCTGGATAACGCCTTCCTTGATGTTCAGAGACAGCTTGCAAGCACCCTGCTGAGGAGCACACCATCCAACACCGTGAGTGTAACCTGAGATATCCTTAATCTCTTTGGCTTGAATCCATTTTCCCTCTTCGGGGATTGGAGCTGGTCCGTGGTTCGGGCCTTTGGCGACAACGCACATGTTGTCAACTTCCTTTGAATAAATCATATTGTTCAAAAATAAATATAAAGTACTGTTACTTATTCACGCTTGTCAAGGGCGATACGTTGGTCACGGGCATCCCCTTTTTCAAGCGCAAAGTTATAAAAAACTAAACAAACTACCTAATAATGATGAGGGTTTTTTGTTCTGCCTCATGATTTTTTAGATACCTCAATGGCAAATGCTGCCGTTTTGTCATTCTGAGTTGGCAAACATGACCGCCGCAAGTCAAATCTCAAGGGCAAACACTATTTTCTTGTACCTTATACATTCTTTTTCCGTTTTTTTTGTCTAATTTTGCATCATTATGATAGTAAAAGTCAAAGACGCCGCTCTGGCCAAAGCTGCCGGCGAAGGCATGGATGAGTTTGTGCAGGTAGTAGTGGATGCCACCTATGAGGCTATCGGTGGAGAACTTACAGCCGAGACAATGGGGATGCTCAATGCCGACCAGATTACGCTGCTGGCATATATTGCCATGCGCGAAGAAATGATGGATGGTGGCTTTGTCCAGCTTATCCACAACGGTTGGGGACACTTTATCTTCCACAATCCGTTTGACAAGGCTGTGCGTGGTTGGGGGTTGCCTGAACTGTGCAGTCTTATACGCCGTGCGCACAAACTCTATTCCAAGTATCATGAAGAGATAGAGCGTGAGTGTGACGACGACGAGTTTATGGCCATGTTTGAGCGCTTCCCCGAGTTTGACGACCTTGATGACAAGTTTGTTGAGGGCGAAGAGGGATTCACTGCTGCCATAGCCCACTATGTGGATGAGCATCTGGACCGTTTCTGCGAGATAGAGGCTTGACAGAGGGCGGTAACGAGTAAGAAAGGAGAATGAAAAAATGAACAAACAAGAACAGGATATACGCAAGAAGAGCCCTGTGCAGATACGCAACAAGAAAGCCTCGTTTGAGTATTTCTTCGTTGATACCTATACGGCAGGCATGGTACTCACCGGTACGGAGATAAAGTCTGTACGTGCCGGCAAGGCTTCGCTTGTCGATAGCTACTGTGTGATAGACCGTGGGGAAATATGGGTCAAGGGTATGAACATCAGCCCTTATTTCTATGGCTCTTTTTCCAATCACGAGGCTAAGGGTGACCGCAAACTTCTGCTCAAGAAGCGCGAGATACGTCATCTCGAGGCCGCTGCCAAGGATGTGGGTTTTACCATCGTCCCTATTTTGATTTTCATCGACGAGCACGGTAGAGCCAAGATGGATATCGCCCTTGCCCGAGGTAAGAAAGAGTTTGACAAGCGCCAGACTCTCAAGGAAAAGGAAGACCGTCGGGAGATGGATCGTGTAAGAAAACATTTCTAATTGATTTTATTTGAGACAGGAGTAGGCCGAGGCGTATTCCTGTCAGATTGTTTATGGATATAAGCCAACTTGTCAAGCAACGCATACTGATACTCGATGGTGCTATCGGCACGATGATACAAGGCTACGGTCTCTCGGAAGGCGACTTCCGCGGTACGTTGGACTTGCGCGATGATGTACTGTATACAGGCAACAATGATATGCTGTGTCTTACCCGTCCAGATATCGTGCAGGATATTCACCGGCGCTATCTTGAGGCTGGTGCAGACATGATAGAAACCAATACGTTCTCTTCGCAGCGTATATCCCAGGCCGATTACCACTTGGAGCATCTGTCGGGGGAGATGGCGTTGGCCGGTGCCCGGCTTGCCCGTGAGATGGCTGACCGCTATGCAACGGCAGAGCACCCTCGGTTTGTACTGGGCTCGATAGGTCCCACCAACCGCACGTGCTCGATGTCGCCGGATGTGGCTGACCCTGCTGCACGTGACCTTGACTATGACACACTGCTTGACGCCTATATGGAGCAAGTCGATGCCTTGGCTGAGGGTGGGGTAGACGCGTTTCTGATAGAGACAATATTTGACACCCTCAATGCCAAGGCGGCCATGGATGCTGCGGTGAGCGTGATGGAGCGCCGTGGCATAGAACTGCCCATCATGCTGAGTGTGACGGTGAGCGACCTGGCTGGTCGCACGCTGAGCGGACAGACGCTCGATGCCTTCTTGGCGAGCATCAGTTCGTATCCGGTATTTTCAGTCGGACTGAACTGCTCGTTTGGTCCATCTCAAATGAAACCGTATCTGGAGGAGCTCGCCCGCAAGTCACCTTATTATATATCTGCTTACCCCAATGCTGGTTTGCCCAACTCTATGGGACTATACGACGAGACTGCCGACACTATGGCTCCCAAGATAGGCGCTCTGATAGATGAAGGCATACTCAATATCGTCGGTGGCTGCTGTGGTACTGATGACCATTTTATCGCCCGCTACGTGGATCTTGCTCGTGGCAAACAGCCCTATGTCCCCTGCGATAGAAGTGAATATCTGCAACTGAGTGGACTGGAGCCGTTGGAGGTTCGGCCGGGAATGTTTGTCAATGTCGGCGAACGCTGCAATGTGGCTGGCTCTCGCAAGTTTCTCAGACTTGTCAAGGAGAAGAACTACGAAGAGGCGCTCACGATAGCCCGCCACCAGGTAAGTGACGGTGCTATGGTGGTAGACGTCAATATGGATGATGCCCTCCTTGATGCTGAAGCCGAGATGAGCCACTTCCTGCGGCTATTGGCATCAGAACCCGACGTGGCACGCGTTCCGGTGATGATAGACTCGTCGAAATGGAATGTCATCCTTGCTGGCCTCAAGTGTTGTCAGGGAAAGTCGGTGGTCAATTCCATCTCGCTGAAGGAAGGAGAGGGCGTGTTTGTCAGCCACGCCAAGGATGTCAAGCGCTTCGGTGCAGCCGTGGTAGTCATGTGCTTCGACGAAGAGGGCCAGGCTACTACCTATGAGCGGCGTATCGAGATAGCTCAGCGCGCTTATCACATTCTGACGGAGCAGGTGGGCATGAATGCGTGTGATATTATCTTTGACCCCAACATACTCTCGATAGCTACGGGACTGGAAGAGCACGACCGATATGCTCTGGACTTCATCCGTGCTACCCGATGGATAAAGGAAAATCTGCCAGGAGCCCACGTAAGTGGCGGAGTGAGCAATCTGAGTTTCTCCTTCCGTGGCAACAACTATATCCGTGAAGCTATGCATGCCGTCTTCCTCTATCATGCCATTCAGGCTGGTATGGATTTTGGTATTGTCAATCCCTCTACGCGTGTCACCTATCAGGATATCCCCGAAGACCATCTGCGTATCATAGAAGATGTAGTGCTCTGCCGCCGCAAGGGAGCTGCGGAAGACCTCATTGAACTGGCTGCCCGTCTGAAGCAGGAGCAGGATGCTCTCAAGGCCGGTGGCGCTTTGCCGTCAGCCAATGTGCAGCAAGAGGCTTGGCGAAAGGAACAGCTGGAAGACCGTCTGCAATATGCACTGCGCAAGGGCATAGGCGATTATCTGGCTGAAGATTTGGCAGAAGCCCTTGAGAAATATCCACGGGCTGTGCAGATAATAGAGGGGCCGCTGATGGATGGAATGTCGGAGGTAGGCAGGTTGTTTGGTGAAGGCAAGATGTTTCTGCCACAGGTCGTGAAGACGGCACGTACAATGAAACAGGCTGTGTCTATACTCCAACCGCATATCGAGGCGGAACGTGACGAGAACCAGACATCGGCAGGGCGGGTAATCTTGGCTACTGTCAAGGGAGATGTACACGATATCGGCAAGAATATTGTGGGTGTGGTGATGGCGTGCAACAATTACGAAGTAATCGACCTCGGTGTGATGGTGCCTGCCGACCAGATAGTGAGCAAGGCTATCGAACTCAAGGCAGACATCATTGGGCTGTCGGGACTTATCACGCCGTCACTGGAAGAGATGGTCTGTGTGGCCCACGAGATGGAGCGGGCGCACCTGGATATACCTATAATGATAGGCGGTGCTACCACCTCAGAGATGCATGTTGCCCTCAAGGTGGCTCCGGTCTATGACGGTCCGGTGGTGTGGATGAAAGACGCATCGCAAAACTCGCTCGCAGCTGCGCGTCTGCTTAATCGTGAAGAGCGTGAGGCGTATAAGGCGGAGCTGGACCATCGCTATGATGAACTTCGGAAGAGTTATCACGATGAGCAGCAGAGACTCTTGTCGATAGACGATGCACGGCGGCAGAAGTTGTCATTGTTCGACAGTTACAGTGATAAAAAATAGCCTTATCTTTGGCAGTTTCTTGATTTTGAAGTAATTTTGCAGTGATTTAATAACATAGGATATGTTTCATAAGAAAAGACGTTGGCACTGTCTGTCTGGACAGGAGCCTACTGAACTGGATAAAAAGGTAATGTATTGGGAGCAGAAAGGAAAGCTGGTGCCAACCCGCGATTTGATTAAGACTCCCGAACAGATAGAAGGCATACGCCGTAGCGGTGTGGTCAATACGGGCTGTCTTGACGAAGTGGCCCGCCAGATACATGCAGGTATGAATACGCAGGAAATTGACGATATCTGTATGCAGTATTGCAAGGACCACAATGCCATTCCAGCCTGTCTGGGCTATGAGGGTTTTCCCAAGAGCGTATGTACTTCAATCAATGAGGTTGTGTGTCATGGTATCCCTAAGGAGGAAGATGTCCTGGAAGAGGGCGATATTGTCAATGTCGATATGACAACTATTGTGGATGGCTATTATGCCGATGCTTCACGTATGTTTGTTATCGGTAAGACTACGCCTGAAAAGGAACGTCTCGTGCGTGTTGCCCGTGAGTGTCTCGAGGTAGGTATGGAGGCTGCCAAGCCTTATTGCTTTGTCGGGGATATAGGCCATGCAGTGCAGCGTCATGCCGAGAAAAATGGCTATAGCGTGGTGCGCGACTTGTGTGGACACGGTGTGGGCCTGAAGTTCCATGAGGAGCCCGAGGTAGTGCATTATGGCCATCGCGGTCAGGGTATGTTGATTGTGCCTGGCATGGTGTTTACCATCGAGCCCATGATAAATATGGGAACCTATGAGGTGTTTATAGATGCGGATGATCCTTATGAGTGGGAGGTTATTACTGGTGACGAACTGCCCTCTGCACAATGGGAGCATACATTCGTAATGACAGAGAATGGCGTCGAGATACTTACTTATTAAATCTGCATGATATGAGCGATATATATATATTAGGTATAGAGTCTTCGTGTGATGATACCTCGGCAGCTGTGTTGCGCAACGGAGTGTTGCTGAGCAATGTCACCGCTTCGCAAGAGGTGCATCGAGCTTATGGAGGCGTGGTTCCTGAGTTGGCTTCGCGTGCCCATCAACAGAATATAGTCCCGGTTGTGGACCAAGCTCTTCACCGTGCTGGTATTACCAAGGAACAACTGTCAGCCATCGCGTTTACCCGTGGCCCAGGATTGATGGGGTCATTGTTGGTAGGTGTCAACTTCGCAAAGGGATTGTCACGTGCTTTGGATATACCTCTGATAGATGTCAACCATCTTCAGGGACATGTTATGGCTCATTTTATCAAGGAGAGCGATGATGATACCTCCTGTCCGCCGCTGCCATTCCTTTGTCTGTTGGTGTCAGGTGGTAACTCTCAGATTGTACTTGTCCGTGCCTACAATGATATGGAGGTATTGGGGCAAACTATCGATGATGCTGCTGGAGAGGCCATAGACAAATGCTCAAAGGTTATGGGTCTGGGTTATCCTGGAGGGCCTATAATCGACCGTCTCGCACGCCAAGGCAATCCCAAGGCATATCAGTTCTCCGAACCTCATATCCCTGGGCTGGACTATAGTTTCTCAGGTCTGAAAACATCGTTCTTATATAATCTGCGTAAATGGATAGAAGATGAGCCCGACTTTGTGGAAAATCATAAAGAGGATATTGCCGCCAGTCTCGAAGCTACAATCGTAGATATACTGATGATCAAACTGCGCAAGGCTGTACGGCAGACAGGCATAACCCATGTGGCTGTTGCTGGCGGCGTTTCTGCCAATACCGGTCTTCGCAATGCTTTTGAGGAACATGCCCGTCGTTTTGGTTGGACCATCTATATTCCTCGGTTCAGTTATACCACCGACAATGCTGCTATGATTGCCTGTGTCGGCACCTTCAAATATCGTGACCATGATTTTGCCGATATATCTCTGCCGGCTTTCAGTAAAGTGACGTTTGAGTAAGTATTGATTATCAACCCATAAATATAATATATAGTGGAATTAGAAAGCAAAATACTCAGCAAGGAAATACTGCAGTATCTCTATGCTGGAGGAAAGACACTGGGAACCGCCGAGAGTTGTACAGGTGGTCGTATTGCCCAAGTGATTATAGCGGTACCTGGTGCCAGTAATTATTTCAAAGGTGGTATCGTTTCATACAGCAATGACGTCAAGGAACGTCTGCTTCATGTCGATTCCAAATTGATAGAAGAACAGACAGCTGTGTGTCAAGGAGTGGCAGAAGCTATGGTCAAAGGGGCTTGCGATGCCTTGGAGTGTGATTATGCTATCGCTGCTACTGGTATCGCTGGTCCTGGTGGCGGCACTTCACAGATACCTGTAGGTACAATTTGGATTGGATATGGTTCTAAAGACGATGTGCGTACGCTCAAGATAGAAGAGGATAATGGTCGTGACATTAATATAGCCAAGGCAACCAATATTGCTTTGCGTCTTTTCCTCGACTATTATAAGGAGAAGAACCCCATCGTTGATGATGCGGATGCCGAAGAGGTAAAGTAAGCCCATGTCTATGAGTATCACCATCGTGGATGCAAAAACAATAAAAAACCTTAATTTTGAAAAAGTTTAGGGATTTATTTTGTTTATTCCGAAAAAAATTGTAATTTTGCACCCTGTTTGGAATAAGTATCTAATTAAGAATCAAAAATTAAGGATAGAAATGTCTAAGATTTGTCAAATCACAGGTAAGAAGGCACAGTTAGGTTGCAATGTGTCTCACTCAAAGCATCGCACAAAGCGCAGCTTTGACGTTAACCTTTTCAGCAAGAAGTTCTTCTATGTAGAGGAGAATTGCTGGATTAGCCTGAAGATTAGTGCCGCTGGTCTGCGCCTTATCAATAAGGTTGGACTTGACGCCGCTCTTAAGATGGCTGTACAGAATGGTTACTGCGACTGGAAAGATATCAAGGTAATCGCCGAGGGTAACAATGTAGATTAATTTTAAGGTTAGGAGATATAACAAATGGCAAAGAAAGCTAAAGGTAACAGAGTTCAAGTCATTCTCGAATGCACCGAGATGAAGAACAGTGGTCTGCCAGGAACAAGCCGTTACGTGACTACCAAGAACCGTAAGAATACTCCTGAGCGCCTTGAGTTGAAGAAGTATAATCCCATCCTGAAGAAGATGACTCTTCATAAGGAGATTAAGTAATAGGAGATTTAAGCAATGGCAAAAAAAGCGGTAGCTACCTTGCACGAAGGTTCAACTGACGGACGTGCATATACCAAGGTAATCAAGATGGTTAAGAGCCCCAAGACTGGTGCTTACGTTTTTGATGAGCGCATGGTTCCTAATGAGGATGTTAAAGCTTACTTCAAGGACTAATATCGGATAATTACGATAACAATATGGATAGAGCTGTAAGACAAGTTGCTTACAGCTCTTTTTTTGTCCCTAAGTTTCAGACGGATTGTTAGCGTATTCTTGTTATGCGTGGTGAATATAGTTGGTCGGTTTGGGGTTGCTAATCCGTTTTTTCGTTGATTGTTGGGTTATAGAGTGAAGGCTTTATGAATATGCTAATGATTGAAGATGTTGTAGACCATTCATGAGCAAACATGCTATCCGGAGGTAGATTGTGTATGTTTCCTCTTATACCGACTGTTGTTGTCGTTATTATAGGTACTTTTGGAGGCGCGCTGGTTGTTAGTTGCCTTCTTGTCTTTTGTGACATGCTCACGTAGTGTTTGATACGTGTCTACGTGATGTTTGATGCGTGCCTACGTGTCATTTGATACGGGCTTGCAATGTGGCTCAAGACAGCTCTGTGGCATAGTTGTGTTTATTGGTATGTGTCGTTGTGAGTCGTAGCAAGAGTGTGGTTAATCAATTTAACCCAAATCGGTCATTAGAAAAAGTTTCTTGTCATTTTCTAATGACCGCCATTAGA